>Ga0308157_10000925_pt1 | contig 73857 bp, 66 predicted proteins | sample PhyBR1_FD_201035 | JGI IMG/M metagenome (GOLD analysis project Ga0308157, IMG submission 201035) | Phyllosphere microbial communities from UC Gill Tract Community Farm, Albany, California, United States - DLSLB.R1 | ecosystem: Host-associated > Plants > Phyllosphere > Unclassified | place: USA...
TTTGTTTCGGGCCAGTATTGCCTGTGCCGGACGCGCGCGACCGCCTTTTTTTTACGACGCGATATCGTGGTGGGCGCCAAGGCGTTCGCGCGCAAATCCCACAGGCATAATTGGCCCGAAACAAGCGTAGGAGCGGGTTTACCCGCGAAGCGCCGCGCGGGCGGCGCTCGATCTCACAGGCGCTGAAGGTGCTGCGGCTACCCTTGCCAGAAACCATAGAATCTCCCAAAGTGACCGCAAGGGCTGCAAAGCAGCCCTGAAGGCCCTTAGGCCTTGATAAATGCCTGATGCATCTCGGCCAGCGTGGCGAAGTGGAAAGCCGGTGCTTCGGCCATCAACTCCTCCCGGCTACCAAACCCATAGCCCACCGCCACGGCCTGCAAACCATTGCTGCGCGCGCCGATCAGGTCATGCTTGCGGTCACCGATCATCAGCGTCTGCGCCGGGTCCAGCCCTTCTTCGTCCAGCAAATGGCGAATCAGCTCAACCTTGTTGGTGCGCGTGCCGTCCAGTTCGCTGCCGTAGATCACCTTGAAGTGGTGGTCGAAGGCGAAGTGCCGGGCAATTTCGCGGGCAAACTCCCACGGTTTGGAGGTGGCGATATACAGCGTGCGGCCCTGGCTGTTCAGGGCTTGGAGCAGCTCCGGTACGCCGGCGAACACCAGGTTTTCGTACAGCCCGGTCACGCGGAAGCGCTCGCGGTAGAAGTTGACCGCCTCCCACGCCTTGGCTTCGTCGAAACCATAGAACTGCATGAACGCCTGCAACAAAGGTGGGCCGATGAAGTGCTCGAGGCGGGCCAGGTCTGGCTCATCGATGCCCAGCTTTGCCAAGGCATATTGGATAGAGCGGGTGATGCCCAGGCGTGGGTCGGTCAGGGTGCCGTCGAGGTCGAACAGGATGTTTTGCTGGTGCATGTACAAGGTTCCACGCAAATGCGCTCATTCAGGTTGATCGAAGCCTTCGGCCAGGTGCTGGTCCTTGAGCTTCACATAGTTGCTGGCGCTGTAGGCAAAAAACGCCCGCTCCTGGTCATTGAGCAGTCGCGCCTGTTTCACCGGGCTGCCCATGTACAGGTAGCCGCTGACCAGGCGCTTGCCTGGCGGCACCAGGCTGCCGGCGCCAATGATGACTTCATCCTCGACGATTGCACCGTCCATGACCGTGCTGCCCATGCCGACCAGAATGCGGTTACCCAACGTGCAGCCATGCAGCATCACCTTGTGACCGATGGTCACTTCGTCGCCGATGATCAGCGCGAAGCCGTCCGGGTTGAACGGGCCGGCGTGGGTGATATGCAGCACGCTGCCGTCCTGCACGCTGGTGCGCGCACCAATCCGTATGCGGTGCATGTCGCCGCGCACCACGGTCAGTGGCCAGACCGAGCTGTCTTCGCCGATTTCAACGTCGCCCAGCACCACCGCCGAACGGTCGACGAATGCCCTGGGCCCCACTTTCGGAGTGTGTTGCTGGAAGCTGCGAATGGCCATGATAGCGTCTCTCATCTGTGTCGATAGGCAGGCTGCCTGCTGCGGTCGGCGTCGATTGTAATTAAGATGGGGCAGTGTTTCTTCTGCCAAGGTATCCGAACCGTGAGTGCGAACAACCCGCTTCTGCAGTCCTACGATCTGCCGCCCTTCTCGCAAATCCGTGCCGAACACGTGTTGCCGGCGATCGAAGCGATCCTGGCCGACAACCGTAAAGCCATTGCCGAGATCCTCGAAAAGCAAGGCAGCAACCCCACCTGGGCAGGCCTGGTGCTGGCCATGGACGAACTGAACGACCGCCTGGGCGCTGCCTGGAGCCCGGTCAGCCACCTCAACGCGGTGTGCAACAGCGCTGAATTGCGCGAGGCTTACGAGTCGTGCCTGCCAGCGCTTAGCGCCTACTCTACCGAACTGGGCCAGAACCGTGCGTTGTTCGAAGCCTACCAGGCGCTGATCAGCAGCCCGGAGGCCGCCGGGTTCGATGTGGCGCAAAAAACCATACTCGAACATGCCCTGCGTGACTTCCGTCTGTCGGGTATCGACCTGCCAGCGGACAAGCAGCAGCGCTATGCCGATGTGCAAAGCAAGCTCAGTGAGCTGGGCAGCCGCTTCTCCAACCAGTTGCTGGACGCCACCCAAGCCTGGGCCAAGCATGTGACCGACGAGGCCGCACTGGCCGGCCTGACCGATTCGGCCAAGGCGCAAATGGCCGCCGCAGCGCAGGCTAAAGGCCTCGACGGCTGGCTGATCACCCTGGAATTCCCCAGCTACTACGCGGTGATGACCTACGCCAGCGACCGCGCTCTGCGCGAAGAGGTGTATGCGGCCTACTGCACTCGCGCCTCGGACCAAGGCCCGAACGCTGGCCAGAACGACAACGGGCCGGTGATGGCGCAAATCCTCGACCTGCGTCAGGAACTGGCCGAGCTGCTGGGCTACAAGAACTACGCCGAGCTGAGCCTGGCGACCAAGATGGCCGAGTCCAGCGACCAGGTACTGAGCTTCCTGCGCGATCTGGCCCAACGCTCCAAGCCGTTCGCCGCCCAGGACCTGCAGCAGCTCAAGGCCTATGCCGCCGAGCAAGGCTGCCCAGAGCTGGCCAGCTGGGACGCCGGGTACTATGGCGAGAAGCTGCGCGAACAGCGCTACAGCGTGTCGCAAGAGGCCCTGCGCGCCTACTTCCCGATCGACAAGGTGCTCAGCGGCCTGTTCAGCATCGTGCAGCGCCTGTATGGCATCGAAATCGCCGAGCTGAAGGGCTTCGACAGCTGGCACCCGGATGTCCGCCTGTTCGAAATCAAGGAAAACGGCCAGCACGTCGGGCGCTTCTTCTTCGACCTGTATGCCCGCGCCAACAAGCGGGGGGGTGCCTGGATGGACGGCGCCCGTGACCGGCGCCGCACCGCCAGCGGCCAGTTGCAAAGCCCGGTGGCCAACCTGGTGTGCAACTTCACCCCGGCTGCGCCTGGCAAGCCGGCGCTGCTGACCCATGATGAGGTCACCACGCTGTTCCACGAATTTGGCCACGGCCTGCACCACATGCTGACGCGCATCGAGCATGCCGGGGTTTCCGGCATCAATGGCGTGGCCTGGGATGCGGTCGAGCTGCCTAGCCAGTTCATGGAAAACTGGTGCTGGGAACCGGAAGGCCTGGCGCTGATTTCGGGGCATTATGAAACCGGTGCGGCCCTGCCACAGGACCTGCTGGACAAGATGCTGGCGGCGAAGAACTTCCAGTCGGGCATGATGATGGTGCGCCAACTGGAGTTCTCGCTGTTCGACTTCGAACTGCATGCCAGCCATGGCGACGGCCGCAGCGTGCTGCAGGTGCTCGAAGGCGTACGCGATGAGGTTTCGGTCATGCGCCCGCCGGCGTACAACCGTTTCCCCAACAGCTTTGCGCACATCTTTGCCGGCGGTTACGCAGCGGGTTACTACAGCTACAAATGGGCTGAAGTGCTGTCGGCCGACGCTTTCTCGCGCTTCGAGGAAGAAGGCGTGCTGAATGCCGAAACCGGCCGTGCTTTCCGCGAAGCGATCCTGGCCCGTGGCGGCTCGCGCGAGCTTATGGAACTGTTCGTCGACTTCCGTGGCCGTGAGCCTTCCATTGATGCATTGCTGCGCCACAGTGGCTTGGCCGAGGCCGCTGCGGCATGAGTGAGGTAGCCGTGAACAAGACCAAGAAGCGCTTTATTGCCGGGGCTGTATGCCCGGCATGCAGCCAGCCCGACAAACTGATGATGTGGAGCGAAGACGACGTACCGCACCGTGAGTGCGTCGCCTGCGGCTTTACCGATACGCTCAACGAACAGGGCTTGTCGGTGCCCAAGGAGCTGGGGACACGGGTCAATCACCTCGAACCGAAAACCCCTGCGGCCAAGGTACAGACGGTGCAGTTCTTCCCTAATCCGAAGTTGAAGAAATCCACAGAGTAAGGGTACAGGGCGTTACATAGAGCTTCTGCGGGGCAACAGGGGGCTGGCTACAGTGTCGGCCCCTGACTTGCCCCTGAGGTGCTTCGTGAATCACGGCCTTGCTCGAATTGCCCATGGCTTGCTCGACTACCCGTCGCTACGGCCCGAGCAACTGCAACCCGCTTTCTTGTCCATTCGCGACGCCAATGTCGCGGCGCTCGAACAGATCATCGAACACAGCGGCCCGGCGCCAGGTTGGGATAGCTTGGTGCTGGCCGTCGAGCAGCTTGATCAGCGGCTGGAAGACCTGCTGCACATGCTCGTGCCGTTGGTGTACGAAAGCCAGGCATGGGCTGTGGAAGTCGATGCCTGTAACCAGTTGCTGCTCGACTGGGTACGATACAAGCACGAGCACTTAAGGCTGTATGAAGCTTACCAGCGCCTCGATCCCGCGCAGCTGGATGACGAGCGTCAGGCTGTGCTCAAACTGATCCTCAGGGCGTTCCGCCACGCAGGCCATGGTTTGGGCGCTAGCGCGCGCAAGCAACTGCACACCACCGAGCAGGCGATCGTCGGGCTTGAGCAGCAATTCATGAGTAACCTGATCCAGGCACGTGAGGCCTGGACTTGCCTGTTGCCGGGCGAGGCGCGCCTGGCCGGCCTGCCAGGCCCTGAGCGTGATCGGCTGGCAGCCAAGGCTGCGGCGCAGGGCCAGGCGGGTTGGCTGCTCGACCTTGACGAGCGCACGGTGCAAGTGGTCCTCGAGTGGGCCGACGCGCGTGAGTTGCGTAAAGAGGTTTATCAGGCCTCACGGCAGCTGGCTTGCGACCTGGGTGGCAACCACGCCCTGGACAATGGCCCGGTGCTGCAGGCGCTGTTGCGCCTGCGCCATGAGCGTGCGCGCCTGTTGGGCCTGGCCAACGCGGCGCAGTTGAGCCTCGAAGCCAAGGATTCGCGTGACACCTCGCAGGTCGAGCACTTCATCAACGCATTGATCCAGCAGAACAGCGCGCGCTTGCAGGAGGAGCTGAACGCGATGCAGGTGCTGGGTAGCGAATTGGGTATCGAGGCGCTTGCCCCGTGGGACGTCGCATACCTTGGCCGGAAGCTGCGGCTGCAAGGCAATGAGGCGATCGATGCCCGCCTGCGCGAGCGTTTCCCCCTGGACAGCGTCCTGCAGGGGCTGTGGCAACTGCATGAACAGGTGCTTGGCGTGCGTATCGTGGCGTGCGACGTGGAAGGTTGGCACCCCGACGTGCAGGTGCTGGAGGTAATGGACGGGCATACCAGCCTGGGGCATATCTACCTGGATGCCTATCAGCGCCCAGGCAAGCTGCCCTGGCCATACAGTTATCCCATGCGCCAGCGCCATGTGGATGCCAACGGTGTGGTGACGTTGCCCGCCGCTCTGCTGTCCTGCTGTTTCGAGCTGCAGCCTGGGCATGTCACGCCCAACTTGACTCACGCAGACCTCTGCAAGCTGTTTCACGAGGCGGGCCATGCCCTGCATCAGTTGCTGGTCACCAACCAGCACCGGCGCCTCAATCGCACCGCCACTTCCGCCTTGGGCGCCGATGCCTGCGAATTCGTCGGCACCTTGCTCGAACAGTGGTGCTGGTCCGCCCCGACACTATTGGCGTTGCCGCAGCCGGAAACGAGTGCGCCGCCAGTGTCATTGCCACAGATGCAGCAGTGGCTCGCCGGCAAACGTCGTTTCCAGGCGGTGGCGGAAGCCGAGCAACTGCGGCTGTGCTGGTTCGATCTCGTCGCGCATTGCGACGATCGCGCCCGCCACGACCTTCGCCAGCTGGCAGTTGCGGCAACCCTGCAGGTCGGCTTGCCGCAAGCCTTCGCCCAGGACAGGTTTGCCGAAGGGTTTGATTACATGGTCACGGGTTACGAAGCGGGTTATTACTGCTACAAGTGGGCGCAGGTCCATGCCATTGACGCGTTCAGCGCATTCGAGGGGGCCGACGCCGATCATCGGGCGCTGGGCCGCCGCCTGCGCGACGAAATCCTGGCCAAGGGCGGGATGCGCCGGATGACGGCGTCGTTCAACGCATTCGCCGGCAGGCCCATGTCGCTGGAGCCGTATGCAAGGCGCCACTTGTCTCCCTGATAACAATGCTGGAGGCGGTGCTGGTAATATACTGTATGCATAACCAGTAGGGGCAAACAGCATGTATCCTGTTCGCGGTCGTGGTACCAGCCATAACCCACACAATCGTTTCGCATCACGCCAGTCGGTGCTCGAAGACGATGGCTGGTATCAGGAGGTGCCCGTTACCCAGGGCACCGAAGTCAGGGCCGAAACCGCCAAGACCATCATCGCACGCAATACTTCCCCTGACCTGCCCTTCGACCGCTCGATCAACCCCTACCGCGGTTGCGAGCATGGCTGTATCTACTGCTATGCCCGCCCGTCCCATGCCTACTGGGATCTGTCCCCAGGCCTGGACTTCGAAACCAAGCTGATCGCCAAGACCAACGCCGCCGAGGTACTGGTGCAGCAGTTGAGCAAACCTGGGTATGTGTGTGCACCGATCAACCTGGGCTCCAACACTGACCCGTACCAGCCGATCGAGCGCGAGCAACTGCTGACTCGGCGCCTGCTTGAGGTACTGCTGCGCTTTCGCCACCCGGTGACCATCGTCACCAAAGGGGCCCTGGTGCTGCGCGACCTCGACCTGCTCGCCGACATGGCTCGCCAGCGCCTGGTGCGGGTGATGATCAGCCTGACTACGCTGGACGATGACCTCAAGCGGGTGCTCGAGCCCCGGGCGGCAGCGCCAGGGGCGAGGTTGCGGGCCATTCGTGTGCTGCGCGAAGCAGGCGTGCCGGTCGGCGTGTTGTGCTCGCCGATGATACCGATGATCAACGACAGCGAACTGGAGCGCCTGTTGGAAGCGGCCAAGGCGGCCGGGGCGCAGAGCGCGGCGTACATGCTGCTGCGCCTGCCGCTGGAGGTGGCGCCGCTGTTCGAGCAGTGGTTGCACGACCATTACCCACAGCGCGCTGCGCATGTGCTGAGCCTGATCCGCCAGAGCCGCGATGGCGAGCTGTACGACAGCCGCTTTGGCACGCGCATGCGGGGTGAGGGGGTATTTGCCGAGTTGCTGGCGCAGCGCTTCGCCAAGGCGATGAAACGCCTGGCGTTCGAAGGGCGCGAGTCGCAGGTGCTGGATTGCTCGGCCTTTAGCCGGCCGGGCGAGCAGATGGCACTGTTCTGATAGCCAGGGTAAACGCCCCCTACAGAAAGCCTGACTAATGGCAGCCAATAATTACGCTAATGCATATTGGCAGTTGATGTTTTTTTGCTATTATTCAGATCCCGCCTTTTATATCTGGAACGCCCGTTCTAGAGCCCTCGAATTAAGTTTCAGTTAAGTTTTCCCGGTTAGCGTAGGCAACCAATCCACACCGACTGTGATCTATGGGCTGTGCGTGTCATCTAAAACCCTGCATAGCCAGAATCTTTAACCGGTAAAATGGATTTACCTACACACCGTCAAGAGGATGAATCATGCCCGTCAAGGACCCATCCAAGGTCGTACCGCAGGTCCCCGCTGAAAGCGCCGATGCTGCCCTGAAGCACATCGTCGACGGTTTCCTGCGCTTTCACCATGACGTCTTCCCTGAACAGCAAGAGCTGTTCAAGAAGCTCGCCACTGCGCAAACACCGCGCGCCATGTTCATTACCTGCGCAGACTCGCGCATCGTGCCCGAACTGATCACGCAAAGTTCGCCAGGCGACCTGTTCGTGACCCGTAACGTAGGTAACGTAGTACCGCCTTATGGCCAGATGAACGGTGGCGTTTCCAGCGCTATCGAGTACGCGGTGATGGCACTTAAAGTGCACCACATCATCATCTGCGGCCACTCCGACTGTGGCGCGATGCGTGCGGTACTCAACCCGCAATCGCTGACCAAGATGCCAACGGTTGGCGCCTGGCTGCGCCACGCCGAAGTGGCCCGCACCGTGGTCGAGAACAACTGCTCGTGCGGCAGCGAGCATGAAAGCATGCAAGTGCTGACCAAAGAGAACGTCATCGCCCAGCTGCACCACTTGCGCACCCACCCTTCGGTGGCTTCGGGGCTTGCAGCGGGTCAGCTGTACATCCATGGCTGGATCTACGACATCGAGACCAGCAGGATCGAAGCCTACGACGCCGCCAGCGACAGCTTCATGCCCCTGGCCGCAGGCCAACCGGTGCCATGCGCCACTCCGAGAGGCCGCTACTAAGCGACCCGTCCGCCGTTAGAACCTTGATAGCCGGCTGCACCCTGTAAGGGTGTGGCGCGGCCTTCGGCTGCCCTGAATACCCTGACTGCCCTGCCGGCGAGCCCGCTGGCGGCCCGCGCCTGCGCGTTTGTCGGGGACCCAACGTGCCCATGGCCAGGGGAATGGCCGTGCGACTAGAGAAAGGAGAAACATGGTGAACATTACACAGCTGAAAGCGGCCCTGCCGCGTGAGTTGCTGGCTTCGGTCGTGGTCTTTCTGGTGGCCCTGCCCTTGTGCATGGGCATTGCCATCGCCTCGGGCATGCCGCCGGCCAAAGGCCTGATTACCGGCATTATCGGCGGGGTCGTGGTCGGCTTCCTCGCCGGTTCGCCGTTGCAAGTCAGTGGTCCGGCGGCGGGCCTTGCGGTGTTGGTCTTCGAGTTGGTACGCCAGCACGGCATGGCCATGCTCGGGCCGATCCTGTTATTGGCCGGTTTGCTGCAATTGCTGGCCGGGCGCCTGCGCCTGGGCTGCTGGTTCCGCGTCACCGCACCGGCGGTGGTCTACGGCATGCTCGCAGGCATTGGCGTGTTGATCGTGCTGTCGCAGGTGCATGTGATGTTCGACACCGTACCGCAGCCATCGGGTATGCAGAACCTTGTGCAGTTCCCGGCGACCCTCGCTGCGGCCATGCCGCACGAAAGCGCCGGCGCTGGCTGGATAGCCGGTGCGCTGGGCCTGGGCACCATCGCCATCATGTGGGGCTGGGAACGTTTGCGGCCGCAGCGCCTGCGCTTTGTGCCAGGCGCCCTGCTGGGTGTGGCGAGCATGACCATGATCAGCATGTGGTTGGCCTTGCCCGTGAACCGCGTGGAAGTACCGGCTGACTTGTCCGAAGCCATCGACTGGCTCCGCCCCGGTGACTTGATGCAACTGGCCGACCCTGCCCTGCTCGTCGCCGCCTTTGCCCTGGCATTCATTGCCAGTGCCGAAACCTTGCTGTCAGCAGCTGCGGTCGACCGCATGCACAGTGGCCAGCGGTCGGACTTCGACCGTGAACTGTCTGCACAGGGCATTGGCAACATGCTTTGCGGGGTGCTGGGTGCACTGCCGATGACCGGGGTGATCGTACGTAGCTCGGCCAACGTGCAGGCAGGTGCACAAACGCGCGCTTCGGCCATTTTCCATGGCTTGTGGCTGCTGGCTTTCGTGGTGGCGTTGAGCAGTGTGCTGCAGCAGATACCAGTAGCCAGCCTGGCAGGTGTGCTGGTGTTCACGGGGATCAAGTTGGTCGACTTGAAGGCATTCCGTGGGTTGGGCCGTTATGGCCGCATGCCGATGTTCACCTATGCGGCGACGGCGCTGGCGATCATCTTTACCGACCTCTTGACCGGGGTGCTGCTCGGCTTTGCCCTGACCTTGCTGAAGCTGGCATTCAAGGCTGCACGGTTGAAGATCAACCTGGTCGACCTGGCAAAGCCTGGGCACATGGAATTGCGGCTAAGTGGCGCCGCGACCTTCCTCAAGGTACCAGCATTGACCCAGGTGCTCGATGGCGTGCCGGCGGGCACCACGTTGCATGTGCCACTGGGTAACCTGAGCTATATCGACCACTCGTGCCTTGAATTGCTGGAGGACTGGGGGCGCAGCAATGCTGCCAATGGCTCGCGGTTGCTGATCGAGCAGCGGCGGTTGAAGCGGCGAATCGAGGGGCGGTTACGGACTACGGCGGGTGTGGGGGCCTGAGGTTGAAGTTCTGTAGTGCCTGAACTGGCCTTTTCGCAGGTGAACCCGCGAAGAGGCCGGCACAGGAGTATCAGGTCGGCTGGCCCAGCTCGACACCCAGCTGACGCGACAGGCACGGCCAGCGCTTCCACGCCTCACCGGTTGCCGGGCTAGTCAGCGTCTCGCGGTAGGCCTCCACCGACTCAGCCGCAAAGCTTGCGTCATTGAGCATCTCATCCACCGAGTGGTGCACCACTTCATCCAGCTGGTTGGCAAATGCTTCGCCGATCAACTGGTGGGCAATCAGGTTGGCGACGGTGGTGTCGACCGGGATCAGCGGCTGCTGGAAGTGACGGATGTACAAGTCATTCACCTCCTCCACCAGGCGGTGCGCCAGGTACGCCTCATCTAGCAGGCAGTCCAGCCCCACATGCCCGTTCATGACCTCGGGTGGCTGCAGGAAGTAAGCCTCGGCGATTTTCAATACAGGCTTGATCTGCGACTCGATGCCGGCCTCAAGGGCGACTTCATGGGCCGCCTCCAGCAGTTCCGGAACCTGTTCGATGTAGGCGCTGACGAAGCGCGCCAAAGTACCCTGTGCGTCCTGCTCAGGCAGTTGGATCGAGGGGTGCAGGTGGGGCAGTTGCAGCTCGAGACGCTGTTTCAATTGGCCAGTCTGGCTTTCATGTTGATGGGCTTGGCTTACCTGCTCGCGTACAGCAGCGATGTTCATGACAACTCCAGGGACATTACGTTTCAAACGGAAGACACTAAATTAGCTCGGTATACGGCATACCTAAGACGAATTTGTTATAGATGAGTTTAACTTTTGCTTTGCCTGGAATATAGCATGGCCACTACTTGGCCATACGCGCTCAAGCCTGCGGTTTTCAGGGGCTATAGCGGTTTCGTGAAGTTCATTTCATTGCCTTCGTTGCGCGGCTTTGGTCGCTGTCTATACTCCCGTTGAACGTGATTCGTTGATGAGGCCCGACTGCTTTTAGCAGGGGCTCGGTCGTTGAAGCCAGGCAGTCTTGACCGCCGTTCCCTCTTGCCGCAGGCCACGCCTCCGGGAAAACAAGAACGAGAAGGGGAACCCGCAATGATGCGACATCCACCTGTCTGGATGGGCCTGCTGTTGTGGTCGGTTCTGGGTCAGGCCAACGCTGCCTGGACCGTGAACATGCACCCAGGGGCGACGGAAGTCTCCAACGCCGTCTTCGATCTGCACATGACTATCTTCTGGATCTGCGTGGTCATCGGCATCGTGGTGTTCGGCGCGATGTTCTGGTCCATGGTCATCCACCGCCGCTCCACCGGCCAGCAAGCCGCGCATTTCCACGAGCATACCTGGGTGGAAATCCTCTGGACCGTCGTCCCGTTCCTGATCCTTGTGGCCATGGCCATACCGGCCACCAAGACCTTGATCGACATCTATGACGCCAGCGAGTCGGATCTCGACATCCAGGTCACCGGCTACCAGTGGAAGTGGCATTACAAATACCTGGGCCAGGACGTGGAGTTCTTCAGCAACCTGGCCACCCCCGCCGAGCAGATTCACAACCAGGCGCCGAAAGACGAGCACTACCTGCTGGAGGTCGACCAACCGCTGGTGTTGCCGGTGGGTGCCAAGGTGCGCTTCCTGGTGACGGCGGCCGATGTGATTCACTCATGGTGGGTGCCCGCCTTCGCGGTCAAGCGCGACGCCATTCCCGGCTTCGTCAACGAAGCTTGGACGCGCATCGAGAAGCCAGGCATCTACCGCGGCCAGTGTACCGAGTTGTGCGGCAAGGACCACGGTTTCATGCCCGTGGTGGTCGAGGTCAAGTCCCAGGCCGACTACGACACCTGGCTTGGCGAGCGCAAGGCAGAGGCGGCCAAGCTCAAGGAGCTGACCAGCAAGGAATGGACCCTGGACGAGCTGGTGGCGCGCGGCGACAAGGTCTACCACACCACCTGCGTGGCCTGTCACCAGGCCGAAGGCCAGGGCCTGCCGCCGATGTTCCCGGCGCTCAAAGGCTCGAAGATCGCTACCGGGCCGAAGGAAGACCACCTGAGCATCGTTTTCCACGGCAAACCCGGTACCGCCATGGCCGCCTTCGGCAAGCAACTGTCGGAGGTCGATATCGCTGCCGTGGTGACCTACGAACGCAACGCCTGGGGCAACAACAAGGGCGACATGGTCACGCCGAAGGACGTGCTGGCGCTCAAGCAGGCAGAAGCCAAGTGAACCGGGTTACTCGCGGCAATCAGTGGATTGCAGGAGACAGGACATGAGTGCAGTGATCGACGACCACGCCCACGGCCATGACCATGCGCACGGCCCGGCCAAGGGCCTGATGCGCTGGGTGCTGACCACCAACCATAAGGATATCGGCACCCTGTACCTGTGGTTCGCCTTCCTCATGTTCCTGTTGGGTGGCTCGTTCGCCATGGTGATCCGCGCCGAGCTGTTCCAGCCGGGGTTGCAGATCGTCGAACCGGCGTTTTTCAACCAGATGACCACCATGCACGGGTTGATCATGGTCTTCGGCGCCGTGATGCCGGCCTTCGTCGGCTTGGCCAACTGGATGATCCCGCTGATGATCGGCGCGCCGGACATGGCCCTGCCACGCATGAACAACTTCAGCTTCTGGTTGTTGCCGGCGGCGTTCCTGCTGCTGGTTTCAACCTTGTTCAGCCCCGGTGGCGGGCCGAATTTCGGCTGGACCTTCTACGCCCCGCTGTCGACGACCTATGCCCCGGCCAGCGTCACCTTCTTCATCTTCGCCATCCACCTGATGGGTGTCAGCTCGATCATGGGGGCGATCAACGTGATCGCGACCATCCTGAACCTGCGTGCCCCCGGCATGACCTTGATGAAAATGCCACTGTTCGTCTGGACCTGGTTGATCACTGCGTTCCTGCTGATTGCAGTGATGCCGGTGCTGGCAGGGGTGGTGACCATGATGTTGATGGATATCCACTTCGGCACCAGTTTCTTCAGTGCGGCTGGCGGTGGTGACCCGGTGCTGTTCCAGCATGTGTTCTGGTTCTTCGGCCACCCCGAGGTGTACATCATGATCCTGCCCGCCTTTGGCGCGGTCAGCTCGATCATCCCGGCATTCTCGCGCAAGCCCCTGTTTGGCTACACCTCGATGGTGTACGCCACCGGGGCCATCGCCTTCCTGTCGTTCATCGTTTGGGCGCACCACATGTTCGTGGTCGGTATTCCGGTGGTCGGCGAGCTGTTCTTCATGTACGCCACCATGCTGATTGCGGTGCCCACCGGCGTGAAAGTGTTCAACTGGGTCAGCACCATGTGGGAAGGCTCGTTGACCTTCGAAACCCCGATGCTGTTCGCCATCGCCTTCGTCATCCTGTTTACCATCGGCGGCTTCAGTGGGCTGATGCTGGCGATCGCACCGGCCGACTTCCAGTACCACGACACCTACTTCGTGGTGGCGCACTTCCACTATGTGCTGGTGCCCGGGGCCATCTTTGGCATCTTCGCCTCGGCCTACTACTGGCTGCCAAAATGGACCGGCCACATGTATGACGAAACCCTCGGCAGGCTACATTTCTGGCTGTCGTTCGTCGGCATGAACCTGGCCTTCTTCCCCATGCATTTCGTAGGGTTGGCCGGTATGCCGCGGCGCATACCTGATTACAACCTGCAGTTCGCAGATTTCAACATGGTGTCTTCGATCGGCGCGTTCATGTTTGGTGCCACGCAGATCTTCTTCCTGTTCATCGTCATCAAGTGCATCCGTGGCGGCGCGCCTGCGCCGGCCAAACCCTGGGACGGCGCCGAAGGCCTGGAGTGGTCCATCCCCTCGCCTGCGCCCTACCACACCTTCCAGACACCGCCGGAAGTGAAGTAGGAGCGCCGCCATGACAGGCCTCTCGGTGAAGCGCCTGGTAGCGCGCCTGCTGATGCTGACGGTGGTGATGTTCGCCTTCGGCTTCGCCCTGGTGCCGATCTACGACGTGATGTGCAAGGCCTTCGGCATCAATGGCAAGACCGGCGGGCAGTACGAGGGCAGCCAGGTCAGTGACACCTCGCGGTCGGTCCGGGTGCAGTTCATGTCGACCAACGCCAGCGACATGGTCTGGGACTTCTACTCCAGCGCCGATCAGCTGGAGGTTCACCCCGGTGCGGTCAACCAGATGATCTTCATTGCCCATAACCCGACCGACCGGCCGATGAGTGCCCAGGCGATACCCAGCATCACCCCCGCCGAAGCCGCGGCGTACTTCCACAAGACCGAGTGTTTCTGCTTTACGCAGCAGGTGCTGCAACCCGGCCAACGCATTGAAATGCCGGTACGCTTCATCGTCGACCGCGACCTGCCGGCCAACGTGAAGCACCTGACGCTGGCCTACACCTTGTTCGACATCACCGCTCGCCACCCGCCGGTCGCTCAAGTTGCGGCCCAGGCCGTCCAGGGCGCCCGTTAAGGGAAGGAGAACAGCAATGGCAAGTCATGAGCATTACTATGTTCCGGCGCAGAGCAAGTGGCCGATCATCGCTACCCTCGGCATGTTCATCAGCGTGTTCGGCCTGGGTACCTGGTTCAACGACATGAAGGCCGGGCACGCGGAATCGCACGGGCCGTTGATTTTCTTCGTGGGTGCTCTGTTTCTGGCCTACATGTTGTTCGGCTGGTTCGGTGCGGTGGTCAAGGAAAGCCGTGCCGGGCTATACAGCGCGCAGCTGGACCGCTCTTTGCGCTGGGGCATGAGCTGGTTCATCTTCTCGGAAGTGATGTTTTTCCTGGCCTTCTTCGGCGCGCTGTTCTACGTGCGCGTGCTGGCAGGGCCGTGGCTGGGTGGCGAAGGGGCCAAGGGTGTTGCCCATATGCTCTGGCCCGGCTTCGAGTTCACCTGGCCGCTGTTGCACACGCCGGACCCGAAGCTGTTTCCGCCGCCCAAGGAAGTGATCGACCCGTGGCACCTGCCGCTGATCAATACCCTGTTGCTGGTCAGCTCCAGCGTGACCATCACCCTGGCCCACCATGCGTTGCGCCGCGACCACCGCGGGGCGCTGAAAGGCTGGATGGCGCTGACCATCGTGTTGGGCATCAGCTTCATCGCGCTGCAGGCCTTCGAGTACCACGAGGCCTATACCAAGCTGGGGCTGACGCTGGGCTCGGGCATCTATGGCGCTACGTTCTTCATGCTCACGGGTTTCCACGGCGCGCACGTGACCTTGGGCACGATCATCCTGATTGTGATGTTCGTGCGTATTCTGCGTGGCCACTTCAACCCGCAGAAACACTTCGGCTTCGAAGCGGCCAGCTGGTACTGGCACTTCGTGGATGTGGTGTGGGTGGGGTTGTTCATCTTCGTGTATGTGCTGTGACTGGAGAACCCTGTGGGAGCGGGCGCGCCCGCGAATGCGTCGGTGCTTTCAACACCGCATTCGCGGGCATGCCCGCTCCCACAGGGTCAGGTGAAAACGTCAGAAAGGGGCGTGAGATACGAGCTGACCACTGATGAAACCCCAGGCGACCAGCCCTATGGTCAGCGCCGCCAGGGTCACCCGCACCGTCAGCGCTTTCAGCAGGCGGGTCGAGTTTTCATCATCTTTGACCAGAAACACCAGGCCACTGAACAGACTGGCGATCGTGGCCAACAGCATCAGGACAATCGCGGCCTTGAGCATGGCGCTACTCCCGGGGGATGCGGTGATGTGGATAAGTATAGCGAGGCGCCCGTGAGGCCGTTTCGCCCAGGCTGGGTACCCACCTTGGTGGTACTTGCACTGCTACCGGGGCTGATCGCGCTTGGCTGCTGGCAACTCGGCCGGGCCGAGGAAAAGCGCGCATTGCTGGCCAGCTACGCCGAGCGACGTATCGAAGCGCCGCTGGCGACCAGCCAGCTGAATGGCAACGAAGACAACGCCTTGCGCCGCGTGCACCTGTACGGCCGCTTCGACGGCGAGCACAGCGTGCTGCTGGACAACCGCGTGCGCGACGGTCAGGCCGGTGTCGAATTGCTGCAACCCTTCCACGACCAGGCCAGCGGCCTGTGGCTGCTGGTCAATCGCGGCTGGCTTGCCTGGCCGGACCGCCGCGTACCGGTGCAATTCGATACCCCCGCCCAGGCCTTGGCCCTCGACGCCTCGGTGTATGTGGCACCCGGCAACACGTTCCAGCTGCACCCGGACCCCGTCGGCGGCCAGTGGCCGCACCTGTTGACCGCCATCGACGCGGCGCAACTGTGGGCGCAGCTCGGGCGTGAGGGGTTCGCCCACGAACTGCGCCTGGAACCTGGCCCGGCAAGCTACCGCCTGGGCTGGCCCATCGTGGCCATGGGCCCGGAAAAACACATGGGTTACGCCGTGCAGTGGTTTGCCCTGGCGATCACCCTGGTGCTGCTCTACCTCTATTTCGGCTGGCGCCAAAACAAGGAGAAAAGCCATGGCCACCGCCACTCCACTGGACGTGCCTGAACGTAGCAAACCCAAAGCCCGCGGGCGTCTGCAGCTGTTGCTGATTCTTCTGGTGGTGCTTGGCCCGATGGTCCTGGCCACCAGCATGTACAAACTCAACTTCTGGGTGCCGGAGGGCCGCAGTTACCACGGCGCCATGATCGGCAACGGTGAGAGCCGTGCCGACCTGGGCGTGGCCGGCGAAGACGGGCGCTGGCAGTTGCTGGTCAGCGCGCCGCAGGCCTGTGCCGAGGAATGCCAGCGGCTGGTGTACCTGGCCCGGCAGATCCAGGTCGGCCTGGGCCGTGATGCCAGCCGGGCCAGCCATGCGCTGGCCGCCGCCCAGCCGCTGAGCGCCGACTACCAGGCCCTGCTCGGGCGCGAGTACCCGCAATTGCAACGCTACCCGCTGGATGCGCCGCGCTACCTCAAGCAGGTTGGCGAGGTTGCACCGCAGCTGTGGATCGTCGATCCGCACGGCAACCTGGTGCTGCGCTACGGCGCCAAGGTCAACGGCAAGCATGTGCTGGATGACCTGCGCCATCTGCTCAAGCTGTCTAATATCGGCTAGGAGCCTGCCATGGCCAGACCCGGATTCCGCCTTGCTGTGTGCGCCACCCTGCTGGCACTGCTGGTCGTCCTGCTCGGTGCCTATACCCGCCTGACCCACGCCGGCCTCGGTTGCCCCGACTGGCCCGGTTGCTACGGTTTCATCAGCGTGCCGAAAAGCGAAGCGCAGCTGGCCCATGCCGAACTGCACTTTCCCGAACACCCGGTCGAGGCAGCCAAGGGTTGGGCCGAAATGGTTCATCGTTACTTCGCGGGCAGCCTGGCCGTGGTCATCGCCTTGCTCGCCTTGCAGGCAGTGCGCCGGCACCACAGCGACGGGCAACCCTATCGCCTGCCTGTGCTGTTGCTGGGTGTGGTGCTGGCCCAGGCGGCGTTCGGCATGTGGACGGTCACCCTGAAGCTTTGGCCGCAGGTCGTCACCGCCCACTTGCTGGGGGGCTTCACCACGCTGAGCCTGCTGTTCCTGTTAACCCTGCGGCTTTCGCGGGCCTTTGCGCCGTTGCCCAAATTACCGCTCAGCCTGCGGCGGGTCGCTGCGCTGGCCTTGCTGGTGGTGATCGGGCAGATCGCCTTGGGTGGCTGGGTCAGTGCCAACTACGCAGCGGTTGCCTGTATCGACCTGCCCACCTGCCATGGCCAGTGGTGGCCGGCGGCGGACTTCAGCAATGGTTTCCACCTGACCCAGCATGTTGGCCCCAACTACCTGGGGGGGCAGCTGGACAGTGATGCGCGCACGGCCATCCATGTCAGCCACCGGCTGGGCGCGCTGGTGGTCACCTGCGTGCTGCTGATGCTCAGCTGGAAGCTGCAGCGCTGTGGTTTGGGCGGCCTGGCCCGGCTGGTGTTGCTGGCGTTGGCCGTGCAGGTGGGCCTGGGCATCAGCAATGTGCTGCTGCACCTGCCGCTGGCCATAGCGGTGGCGCACAACGCCGGTGGGGCTTTGCTGTTGCTGTGCATGGTGCTGGTGAACTACCGCATTCGGGTGGTCGACAAGGTACGCGTAGGTGTCGGCCAAGGCTGGCGCTTGCGGCCAGTGACCGGCGTCGGCATTTCCCATCATATGAGGAACGAGTCGTGGCGACGCTTCTGAGCACCCAGCGGGCCAGCTGGCGCGATTACCTGGAGTTGACCAAGCCCAAGGTGGTTGTGCTGATGTTGATCACCTCGTTGGCGGGCATGTTCCTCGCTACCCGTGCGGGGGTGGGCTGGGGTGTGTTGTTGTTCGGCAACCTGGGTATCGGCCTGTGCGCGGGTGGCGCGGCAGTGGTCAACCATGTGGTCGACCGGCGCATCGATGCGCTGATGGCGCGTACCCGCAAGCGGCCGCTGGCCCAAGGCCGTGTCGAACCCTTGCCCGCCTTGCTGTTTGCCCTGGCGCTGGCGCTGCTGGGCATGGCCCTGTTGCTGATTTTCACCAATGCCCTCACTGCCTGGCTGACCCTGGCCTCGCTGCTTGGCTATGCGGTGCTCTACACCGGTTTTCTAAAGCGTGCCACGCCGCAGAATATCGTGATTGGCGGCCTGGCCGGCGCTGCCCCACCCCTTCTGGGCTGGGTCGCGGTCAGTGGCCAGGTCAGTGCCGAGCCGTTGCTGCTGGTGCTGATCATCTTCGCCTGGACCCCACCGCACTTCTGGGCCCTGGCCATCCACCGCAAGGAGGAATACGCCAAGGCCGACATTCCGATGCTGCCGGTGACCCACGGTGAGCGCTACACCAAGCTGCACATCCTGCTGTACACCCTGATATTGCTGGCGGTGAGCCTGTTGCCCTACGCCATCCACATGAGCGGCCTGCTGTACCTGGCCTGTGCCCTGGCCCTGGGCCTGCGCTTCCTGCGATGGGCCTGGGTGTTGTACCGTGGCAGCCGGCCGCACGCAGCGATCGGCACCTTCAAGTACTCTATCGTGTACCTGTTCGCGCTGTTCATCGCGTTGCTTCTCGACCACTACCTGTTGCTGAACCTATGACCCGAACCCAGAAAACCGTCTTTGTCCTCGTTGCCCTGGTCGCGCTGATCATGGGCCTCACCGTCAACAAAGTGCTCAATGGTCGCGACCAGCCCAACCCTGCCGAGCTGATCGATGCCGGTATCATCCTGTTGCCGCAAAGCCGCGCCGTGGCAGATGTAACCATGACCAACCAGGATGGCCAGCCGGTGAACCTGAATGAACTGAAAGGCAAGTGGTCGCTGCTGTTCTTTGGCTACACCTACTGCCCGGACATCTGCCCGACCACCCTGGCCCAATTGCGCCAGGTGAAGAGCGAGCTGCCCAAGGACGCCGTCGACCGTTTGCAAGTGGTGTTGGTGAGCGTCGACCCGAACCGCGACACGCCGAACCAGCTGAAGCAGTACCTGGGTTATTTCGACAAGGACTTCATTGGGGTGGCGGGGCCGATCGAAGATACCCAGAAGCTGGCCAATGCCCTGAGCATTCCATTCATTCCGGCAGATACCAGCAAGCCTGGCTACACCGTGGACCACAGCGGCAACCTGGCGGTCGTCGGGCCGGACGGGCGTCAGCGTGGGTTCATTCGGGCGCCGTTCAACAACCAGAAGCTGGTGGCGCAGTTGCCTGAGTTGGTCAAACGGGATTGATGGGGCGTTGAAAGCTTCGCGGGCACACCCGCTCCCACTGGGACATCACAAGGCCTGAGGCTAGCGATGTCACTGTGGGAGCGGGCGTGCCCGCGAAGAATCCAGTGCGATTGCGAGGCTTAAAACGCCGGAACCACAGCGCCCTGGTACTTCTCGGTAATGAACTGCTTCACTTCAGACGAGTGCAGCGCCGTTGCCAGCTTTTTCATCGCGTCTGAGTCCTTGTTGTCCGGGCGGGCAACGAGGATGTTCACATAGGGCGAATCGCTGCCTTCAATGGCCAGGGCATCTTTTTTGGGGTTCAGCTTGGCTTCCAGCGCGTAGTTGGTGTTGATCAGGGCCGCGTCCACCTGGGTCAGCACACGCGGGATGGTGGCGGCTTCCAGTTCACGGAACTTGATGTTCTTCGGGTTATCGGCAACGTCCTTCACGGTCGACAGGATGTTCTTGTTGTCCTTGAGCTTGATCACGCCGGCCTTGTCCAGCAGCAACAGGGCGCGGCCGCCGTTGGTGGCATCATTCGGGATGACCACGGTAGCCCCGGAAGGCAGTTCGTCCAGTTTCTTGATCTTGGTCGAGTAAACGCCCAGTGGCTCGATGTGCACGCCTTCCACGCTCACCAGGTCGGTGCCCTTGGCCTTGTTGAATTCATCCAGGTACGGCTGGTGCTGGAAGAAGTTGGCGTCCAGGCGCTTTTCCGCCACCTGCACGTTCGGCTGAATGTAGTCGGTGAACTCTTTGACCTTCAGTTCCAAGCCCGCTTTGGCCAGCGCTGGTTTGACGAAGTTGAGGATTTCGGCATGTGGCACCGGGGTAGCGGCGACGGTCAGGGTTTCGGCAGCATTGGCCGAGAAGGCCGCGACAGCGGCGACAACAGCAAGCAGCTTCTTCATTGATCACTCCTTGTGAGGGCCGCGACGGCCCCCGAACGGGTCGGCCTGGCCGACCCCATTGGGGTTACTTACGGGAAAAATGTACGACCAGTTTGTCGCCCACGCTTTGCAGCACTTGCACCAGTACCAGCAGCAGTACCACGGTGACCACCATCACGTCGGTCTGGAAGCGCTGGTAACCGAAGCGGATCGCCAGGTCGCCGAGGCCGCCGGCACCGACCACACCGGCCATGGCGGTGTACGAAACCAGGGTGATGGCGGTGACGGTGATGGCGGCGAAGATACCCGGACGGGCCTCAGGCAGCAGCGCGCTGATGATGATCTGGCGGGTGGTGGCGCCCATCGACTGCGTCGCCTCGATGATGCCGCGGTCCACTTCCCGCAGGGCAGTTTCCACTAGCCGTGCGAAGAACGGCGTAGCACCCACTACCAACGGCGGAATGGCGCCGGCGACACCCAGCGAGGTGCCGGTGATCAGCACCGTGATCGGGATCATCACGATCAGCAGGATGATGAACGGCAGCGAGCGCAGAATGTTCACCACCAGCGACAGCAGCGCATACACGCCCTTCTGTTCGAACATCTGCTTCGGGCCGCAGAGGAACAGCAGCACGCCCAAGGGCAAGCCGAGCAGCACGGTGAAGAACAGCGAGCCGAACAGCATGATCATGGTATCGACGGTGGCCAGCCAGATTTCGGCCCAGTCGACGTTGGCAAAGAAATTCAGGGCGTCCATCAACGCAGTACCTCCATATGTACGTCAGCTGCCTTGAAGTGGGCGAACGCCGCTTCCATGTCACCGCCGATCAGGGCGAGGGTGAGCTGGCCATAGGGGATATCCTTGATGCGGTCGATACGCCCGGCAAGGATGCTGTAGTCCACACCGGTTTCACGGGCCACGGTGCCCAGCAACGGTGCGTAGGTGGCATCGCCCTGGAAGGTCAGGCGCACGATGCGGCCCGGGACGTGGGCGAAATCGTCGCGTTGCTCGCCTTCGTCGACCTGCTCGTCTTCCTGGACGAAGCGCTTGGTGGTGGCGTGCTGCGGGTGCAGGAATACCTCGGCCACCGAGCCCTGCTCGACGATCTGCCCTGCGTCCATCACCGCCACGCGGTCGCAGACCCGGCGGATCACGTCCATTTCGTGAGTGATCAGCACGATGGTCAGCTTCAGCTCACGGTTGATTTCAGCCAGCAGCTGCAGGACCGAAGCCGTGGTCTGCGGGTCGAGGGCGCTGGTGGCCTCGTCGCACAGCAGGATTTTGGGGTTGGTAGACAGGGCGCGGGCGATACCGACGCGCTGCTTCTGGCCACCCGACAACTGCGCCGGGTACTTTTTGGCGTGGTCCGAGAGCCCGACGCGGGCCAGCAGTTCGGTGACGCGCTTGTCGATTTCGCCGCGCGACAGCTCGCCGGCCAGGGTCAGTGGCAGTGCCACGTTGTCGGCGACGGTTTTGGAGGCCAGCAGGTTGAAGTGCTGGAAAATCATCCCGACCTGCTGGCGAAAGCCCCGCAGCTGGCTGGCGTTGAACGCGGTAACGTCTTCGCCATCGACGATGATCTTGCCGCCGGAAGGCTCTTCGAGGCGGTTGATCAAACGCAGCATGGTGCTCTTGCCGGCGCCGGAGTGGCCGATAAGGCCGAACACCTGGCCATCTTCGATGGTCAGGCTGGTCGGATTCAATGCGGGGATTTCCCTACCTGCAACGCGGTAGGTCTTGTGTACCTGTTGGAACTCGATCACGTAGCGAACCTTGTGGGGCGCATGGAATTTGGGTCAGCGGTTGGCTGGGGTGGCGCATTTTAGCCTTTTCCCCCGGCTGTTCTTAGCATTTATTTCGTCAGGCACCAATCCTTCGGGCATATCGCGACAACCGGTAAAGTGGATTGAACGCAACCAAGCCCCCTCCGGTCACTACTTGAACATGCCCTAAGGGCAGCCTGATGACTGATGAGGAGAGCCCCGATGCCCAGCAAGAAGCCGGATTCGCCGAAAGAGAGCCAGCTCGCCGGTACCGACACGCCTGATCGTGCCAACACCAACGCCAAGCTGCAAAGCCTGGAGGATGTGCGCAGCGATGCCACCGGCCAGGCCCTGCGCACCAATCAGGGCGTGCGCATCGCCGATAACCAGAACACCTTGAAGGCGGGTGATCGTGGCCCCTCGCTGCTTGAAGACTTCATCATGCGCGAGAAGATCACGCACTTTGACCACGAGCGTATCCCTGAGCGTATCGTGCATGCCCGCGGTACGGGCGCCCATGGCTACTTTCAGAGCTATGGCAACCATGCCGAGCTGACCAAGGCAGGCTTCTTGAGCGACCCGGAAAAACTCACCCCGGTATTCGTGCGTTTTTCCACTGTCCAAGGCCCCCGTGGCTCCGGTGACACCGTGCGCGATGTGCGTGGGTTCGCGGTCAAGTTTTATACCGATGAAGGTAACTTCGACCTGGTCGGCAATAACATGCCGGTTTTCTTCATCCAGGATGCAATAAAGTTTCCGGATTTCGTGCATGCGGTCAAACCTGAGCCTCATAACGAAATACCTACAGGGGGCTCAGCCCACGACACGTTCTGGGATTTCGTCTCTCTGGTTCCGGAATCGGCCCACATGGTGATGTGGGCCATGTCCGACCGCGCCATTCCGCGTAGCTTGCGGATGATGGAAGGTTTTGGCGTGCACACCTTCCGCCTGATCAACGCTCAGGGCGTTGCCAGCTTCGTCAAGTTCCACTGGAAGCCACGCCAGGGTGTGCATTCTTTATTGTGGGACGAGGCGCAGAAACTGGCTGGCAAGGATACCGACTTCCAACGCCGCGACCTTTGGGAGGCGATCGAAACTGGCGATTACCCGGAATGGGAACTCGGGGTGCAAATTGTAGCGGAAGCCGATGAGCACAAATTCGACTTCGACCTGCTCGACCCGACCAAGATCATCCCCGAGGAGCTGGTACCGGTCACGCCGCTGGGCAAGATGGTGCTCAACCGCAACCCGGACAACTTCTTTGCCGAAGTCGAACAGGTAGCGTTCTGCCCAGGGCATATCGTGCCGGGTATCGACTTTACCAACGACCCGCTGCTGCAGGGCCGGTTGTTCTCGTACACCGACACACAGATCAGCCGGTTGGGTGGACCGAACTTCCACCAGATCCCAATCAACCGACCAGTAGCCCCGAACCACAATAACCAGCGCGATGCGCTGCACCAGCATGTCGTGCACAAGGGCCGGGCCTCCTACGAGCCAAACTCGATCGACGGCGGCTGGCCCAAGGAAACCCCGCCTGCGGCCCAGGATGGCGGCTTCGAGAGTTATCAGGAGCGAATCGATGCGCACAAGATCCGCCAGCGCAGCGAGTCGTTTGGTGATCACTTCTCGCAGGCGCGGCTGTTCTTCCACAGCATGAGCCCTACCGAGCAGCATCACATCATCAAGGCCTACAGCTTTGAACTTGGCAAAGTTGAGCGTGAGCACATACGTGTGCGGGAAGTGAATGAGATTCTCGCCAATATCGACTTGAAGCTGGCGGCGGCGGTGGCAGCCAACCTGGGCCTGCCTGCACCTAAAGCGGGCACCGTACAGGTGAAGGGCAGTCAGCTGGCACAATCGCCTGCTTTGAGCCAAATGAAACACCCTGGTTCGGTGGGAATCAAGGGGCGCAAGATTGCCGTGCTGGTGGCCAATGGCGTGGATGCAGCGAGCGTGGACCGGCTGGTCAAGGCGCTGGAGGCGCACAGCGCGCGGCCGATGCTGTTGGGGCCGACTTCGGCGCCGGTGCAGGCTTCGGATGGCAAGCAGTTGCCGGTGGATGCGTCGATGGAGGGGATGCCATCGATCATGTTCGACGGGGTTGTGGTGCCGGCGGGCAAGGCCTCCACCGATGCAATGGCCGCCAGCGGCCTGGCCAAGCACTTCCTGCTGGAAGGCTACAAGCACCTCAAGGCGATGGTGCTGACCCAAGACCTGGTCAGCGGCCTGGGGCTCAAGGAGGACAAGGGCCTGCTGGTGGGGGATGACCAGAAAGTGATGGATGCCTTCGTCAAGGCGGTAGAGGGGCATCGGGTTTGGGAGCGGGAGGCTGCTGCGGAGGCTGTGCCGGCCTAATGCCAGTCAGTTAAGTAATTTGGGGCCGCTTTGCGGCCCTTCGCGGGCACGCCCGCTCCTACAGGGGATCGCGCATTGCTTGAGTTCAGCGCCGAACATGTGGGAGCGGGCGTGCCCGCGAAGGGCTGCAAAGCAGCCCCAGTAACCCTTAACTGACAGGCATTAGGCGAAGCGCCCAGCGTTCTCAGCGCTGATGCGGCACCAGAACCACCTGCGCCGGCAGCGAGCGCTGAATTTCATGCTTCTGCTTCAGCTCAAACCCGCTGTCGAGCTTGCGCACGCGCTTCTCCAGCAAGGTTTTCAGCCAGGGCGCGTCGTTGGTGCGCGGCACCTGGAACACCACTTCACAGTCATAGCTCACCACGTCTGCCGCAATGTCATCCAGTTGGCGGCGCATGGCGCGGCTGTCGGTGGTTTTCAAGGCCACCACGGTGCTGGGTGCGGTCGGGTCAATGATCAGTGCCTTGGGCTTGGCCTCGGCGGCCTTCAGCGCCGCTTCGGCTTTGGCCAGCTCGGCCTTGCGCGCCTGGCTCACGGCATCGCCCCCGGTCACCGCAGGGGCTTGCGGCATCAGCGCACGGGCACGGGCCAAGGCCGTTGCAGCGGCATTCACGTCACCCTTTTGCAGCACGATCTGGCTACGTTGCAGGTAGGCTTCGGCCAGTTGGCGCTGGTATTGCTCCAGGCGTGCGTCGTCGGGCGCCTGGGCCTGCAGGGCAGCCAGCTGGTCTTCGGCGGTGGCCAGCTCGTTGCTGGCGATGTTTTGTTGCAACTGCTGCCAGGCATCGGCTTGGGCAGGTGCGGTGGCCTGTTCCACCGGCGCACTGGAACAGGCAGCCAGGAACAGGGAAAACGCGGCAACAAGCAGATAACGGGAGGCGAACGGCTTCATTCCTGCGATTCTCTATTTGCGCAAAAAGCGAGCAAGTCTACACCCAGGTGCGCACGCTCGAAAACAGGTCTTACAGACCCTTTACCCGGGAAAAGGTTGCAAGGCGTGCGTGAGCACGCCCTGTAATCAGCGCTTTGGCAGGGCCAGGCTCAGCAAGAATAGCACCGCTGCGCAGACCACGATCGACGGCCCGGCGGGGGTGTCCTTGAACCAGGACATGGCCAGGCCACCGCAGACCGCGGTGATGCCCAGCAGGCTGGCACCCAGCGCCATCTGCTCGGGCGAGCGGGCGTGGCGCTGCGCCGCAGCCGCGGGGATGATCAACAGCGAGGTGATCAGCAGCACGCCGACGATCTTCATGGCCACGGCGATCACCACTGCAATCAGCAGCATCAGCGCCAGGCGCAGGCCGGCTACGGGTAGGCCTTCGACCATGGCCAGTTCCTCATGCACGGTAACCGCCAACAGCGGCCGCCAGAGAACGCCCAGTAACAGCAGCACCAGCGCACTGCCGCCGAGGATCCAGGCCAGGTCGGTGGTACTGATGGCCAGCAGGTCGCCGAACAGGTAGGCCATCAGGTCGATACGCACATCGTGCATGAAGCTGAGCACCACCAGGCCCAGTGACAAGGTACTTGGGGCTAGTATGCCGAGCAGGGTGTCGGAGGCCAGCGGCTGGCGTTGCTGCAGGGTCACCAGCAGCACCGCCAGCAACAGGCAGCCAACGGTGACCGCCAGGGCCGGGCTTACATCCAGTGCGAAACCCATGGCCACGCCCAGTAATGCGGCATGGGACAGGGTGTCGCCGAAATACGCCATGCGCCGCCATACCACGAAAGAGCCGAGCGGGCCCGCGACAACGGCCAGGGACAGGCCTGCAAGCAAGGCGTAAAGAAGAAAATCAGCCATGCTTGCAATGCTCTCCGTGAACGTGGGGGCCGGGGGCGACCACCGAGCCATGCAGGTCGTGGCTGTGGTCGTGATGGTGGTGATAAACAGCCAGGCTAGGTGCGTTCTGCCCGAACAGTTCGACAAAGGCTGGGTCGTTGCTGACTTGTTCCGGGTGACCCGAGCAGCAGACATGGCGGTTGAGGCACACCACCTGGTCGGTGGCGCTCATGACCAGGTGCAGGTCGTGCGACACCATCAACACGCCGCAACCATGGCGGTCGCGCAGCCGGGTGATGAGGTTGTACAGCTCGGTCTGGCCGACCACATCCACCCCTTGCACCGGCTCGTCGAGTACCAGCAACTGCGGCGCGCGCAACAAGGCACGCGCCAGCAGGACGCGCTGCATCTCGCCACCGGAGATGGTCTGGATCGGGCTGTCGATGACCTGTTCGGCGCCCACTTCCTGCAGGGCCGATACGGCTGCTGCCCGGTCTACCCCCGGCACCAGGCGCAGGAAGCGCAGCACGGAAAGCGGCAGGGTGGCATCGACCTGGATTTTTTGCGGCATGTAGCCGATACGCAGCTTGGGCTTGCGCCACACCGTGCCGCGGTGCGGCTTGAGCAGCCCGAGCACGGCGCGCACCAAGGTGGTCTTGCCCGCGCCATTGGGGCCTATCAGGGTGACGATCTGGCGGGGCGCCACCGACAGGTCGATGCTGTCGAGCACCGCCTCGCCGCCATAGCTGACGCCCACCTGTTCCAGGCGGATCAGAGCATCGCTCATGCCGCGCTCCGGCAACTGCCGCACAGGCCGACCACTTCCACGGTTTGGGTCTCGACCGTGAAGCCCACGCCCTTGGCGCTGTCGATGATGGCCTCGCTGATGCTGTGTTGCTCCAGCTCGATGGCGACGTGGCATGCACGGCAAATCAGGAACTGGCCCTGGTGCACGTGCTCAGGGTGGCTGCAGCCGATGAACGCGTTGAGCGAGGCAATGCGGTGCACCAGGCCGTTTTCCAGCAGGAAGTCCAGTGCGCGGTACACCGTGGGCGGTGCAGCGCGGCGGCCGTCCTGCTCGCTGAGCACGGCAAGGATGTCGTAGGCACCCAGCGGCTTATGGCTTTGCCATACCAGCTCCAGCACCCGGCGGCGTAGCGCGGTCAGGCGCAGGCCCTGGCGGGTGCACAAGGCATCAGCTTCAGCCAGTGCGCTATGCACGCAATGGGAGTGATCATGGGGACGGTTGGCCAGCGGCGTGATGGACATGGGCAGCGACGATTCTGTATGGAGACGTTATTATGTTACCCGTTTCTCACGACTCGAGTATTCACCGTGTCCCGATTTCTAGTCCTTTTTGTCGCATTCATCGCCTGTTCGGCCCAGGCCGATGTCCGTGTGCTGACCAGCATCAAGCCGCTGCAACAGATTGCCGCTGCCGTGCAGGAGGGTGTTGGCAGCCCTGAGGTATTGCTGCCGCCAGGTGCTTCGCCGCACCACTACGCCCTGCGCCCATCCGACGTACGGCGGGTGGGCGATGCCGACCTGCTGTACTGGATCGGCCCGGACATGGAGAGCTTCCTGCCACGCGTATTGGGCAGTCGCAGCAAGGCAACCGTGGCCGTGCAGTCGCTGCCAGGCATGAAGCTGCGCCACTTTGGCGAAGACAGCCATTCCCATGAGGAAGCGGACCACGATGAGCATGACCATGACCACCGCCCAGGTAGCCTGGACGCGCACCTGTGGCTATCGTCGGTCAACGCGCGGGTAATCGCGGGGAAAATGGCTGCGGACCTGGCCCAGGCCGATCCCGCCAATGCGGCGCGCTACCAGAGCAACCTGAAGGTCTTTTCAGACCGTATGGATGCGCTGGATGAGCGAATCAAAGCGCGGGTGGCGGGCATCGCTGACAAGCCGTACTTCGTGTTCCATGAGGCGTTCGACTACTTCGAGGCGGAGTATGGTCTGGAGCATACCGGCGTTTTCAGCGTGGCGTCCGAGGTGCAGCCGGGCGCTCAGCATGTCGCTGCCATGCGCAAGCGCCTGCAGGAAGTGGGCAAGACCTGCGTGTTCAGCGAGCCGCCACTGCGCCCGCGCCTAGCCGAGACCCTGACTGCCGGCCTACCGGTGCGGTTGGCCGAGCTGGATGCACTGGGTGGTACTGACCCGGTGGATGGCAAGGGTTATGAGCGCTTGCTGGAGAAGCTGGGTGGCGACTTGGCTGGGTGCCTGGAGCAGTTGTAAGCCTGTTCCGGCCTCTTCGCGGGCACGCCCGCTCCCACAGGTACCCGCGAAGAGGCAGAAGAAGGGCTAGAGGGCAAATGGCAGGTGCAAAGCCACCTGCTGGCGCTGTGCCAAACGCACTTCGAATTCGCTCGGGTCATGGATCATCACATCCATCCCAGCAAATGATTCTGCCGCAATCAGCCGCGACAGCCAGAAGCGCACGCAGCCTACCCGCAACATCTCAGGCCACAGCTCGGCCTCGGCAGCGGTGAACGGCCGCAGTGCGGCATAGGCCGCCAGCAGCGCCTGGGCACGCGGCATGTCGATTGCACCCTGCTCATCCAGGCACCAATCGTTCACGGTGATGGCGATGTCATACAGCATCGGCCCGGAGCAGGCGTTGTAGAAGTCGATCACGCCAGTCAGGTGGGTGCCTTCGAACATCACGTTGTCGCGGAACAGGTCGGCATGCAGGTTGGCCCGCGGCAGCGCCAGGATCTGCGCCTTGTGTGCGCTGATTTCGTTCAGGGCCGGTTGCAGCAGCGCGGCTTGCTCGGCAGTCAGGCGTGGCAGCAGCTCGGCGCCTGAAGCCAGCATCCAGTCCAGGCCACGGTCGGTGCGGCGCTCGATGATGCGGCCGCGGGTGGCCAGGTGAATATGCGCCAGCAGTTCACCCACCTGGGCGCAGTGTTGCGCGTTGGGCGCCTTGATGTGCTTGCCTGAGAGTCTTGGCTGCAGCAATGCTGGCTTGCCACACAGCTCGCGCAGGCCGTTGCCGTCGCGGTCACGAATGGCATAGGGCACCGGCATGTCGGCTGCGTGCAGGGTGTCGAGCAGCTCGATGAAGAACGGCATGTCCTCGCTGGGCCCGCGTTCGATCAACGTCAGCACGAACTCCCCCTGTTCGAGGCTGACGAAGAAATTGCTGTTCTCGGTGCCGGCGGCTATGCCCTGGAAGTCGAGCAGGCGGCCCAGCGCGTACGGTGCCAGAAAGGTTTCCAGCTCAGGCCGGGTCACGGGGGTGAAGACTGACATGATGAAAAATTGCCCATACGGGCACTTCCGCCGGGAAGTGCCGGGTTGATGTGAACGGTGCGCGTCAGATTACCACTCGAAGATCTTCCAGGACGGAATCAGCATGTCCGGCTGGTCGGATCGAATGAAGTTGGCATCGGTGCCATCGGCGCGTACCAGGAAATAAGGCTTGCCGTTTTTCGGTGTGATCTTGATCGCATACAGGAAGCCGTTCTGCCGGTATTCCTGGATGGTCTTGTCGCCTTCCGTGCGAATGGTCACCTCGGGATCGGCCGAGGGGGCGTCTTCCGCCGCCAGGGTGACGACTGGCGTGGTTGCCAACAGGCCGAGCAGTAACAGGCGATTGAGTGTACGCATGATAACCTAGTCCCTTTGTCGTCAATGATTCTGGCTATTCTAGCGCCGGACCCGTCGAAAAGGTTGATTCTGCTCATGAGCCAAGCGCCCCTCGTCCTGGTGGACGGTTCCTCCTACCTGTACCGCGCCTTTCACGCGCTGCCGCCGCTGACCACGTCCAAGGGCATGCCGACCGGTGCGGTGAAGGGTGTGTTGAACATGCTCAAGAGCCTGCGCAAGCAATACCCCGACAGCCTCTTTGCCGTGGTTTTCGACGCCAAGGGCGGCACGTTCCGTGACGCCATGTTCGCCGAATACAAGGCCAACCGCCCGAGCATGCCCGACGACCTGCGGGTGCAGATCGAGCCGCTGCACGCCAGCGTCAAGGCCCTTGGCTACCCGCTGCTGTGCGTCGAAGGGGTCGAGGCCGACGACGTGATCGGCACCTTGGCGCGCAGCAGCGCCGCGTTGGGCCGCCCGGTCATCATCTCGACCGGTGACAAGGACATGGCGCAGCTGGTGGATGGCCACATTACCTTGGTCAATACCATGACTGGTAGCGTGCTGGATGTGGCGGGCGTGCATGAGAAGTTTGGCGTCGGCCCGGAGCACATCATCGACTTCCTGGCGCTGATGGGTGACAAGGTCGACAACATCCCCGGTGTGCCCGGTGTGGGCGAGAAAACCGCCGTGGGCCTGCTGACCGGTATCGGTGGTGGCCTCAGCGACCTGTACGCCAACCTCGACAAGGTGCCGGCACTGGCCATTCGCGGTGCCAAGACCCTGCCGGCCAAGCTGGAAGAGCACCGCGAGGCGGCGTTCCTGTCGTACGAGCTGGCTACCATCAAGGTCGACGTGCCGCTGGACGTCGAGGTCGAGGCGCTGGTGTGCGGCGAGCCTGACCGCGATGCGCTGCTGGCGCTGTACACCGAGATGGAGTTCAAGAGCTGGGTTGCCGACGTGCAGCGGGAGGCTGCCAGGGTGGGGGATGACGTTGCGCCGGTCGCGGAGCCGGTGGCCAAGGTCGAGCCGAAGTACGAAACCATCCTCGACCAGGCACGCTTCGATGCCTGGCTGGAGAAGCTGCGCCAGGCGCCGCTGTTCGCGTTCGACACCGAAACCACTGGCCTGGACGCTCAGAAAGCCCAATTGGTCGGCCTGTCGTTCGCGGTGGCGCCCCATGAAGCGGCCTACGTTCCGCTGGCCCACGACTACGAGGGCGCGCCGGCCCAGCTGGACCGCGACGCCGTGCTGCTGGCCTTGAAACCCCTGCTGGAAGACCCGGCCAAGGCCAAGGTCGGGCAGAACGCCAAATACGATATCAACATCCTCGCCAACGGCTCGCCAGCCATCGCGATGCGCGGTGTTGCCTATGACACCATGCTCGAGTCCTACGTGCTGAACTCCACTGCCACCCGGCATGACATGGACAGCCTGGCGCAAAAGTACCTGGACCACACTACCATCGCCTTCGAGGATATCGCCGGCAAGGGCGCCAAGCAGCTGACGTTCAACCAGATCGACCTGGACAAGGCGGGCCCCTACGCTGCCGAAGACGCCGACATCACCCTGCGCCTGCACCATGCGTTGCAGGCCCGCCTGGCCCAGACCCCTAGCCTGCAGCCGGTGCTGATGGACATCGAGATGCCGCTGGTGCCGGTACTGGCCAAGATCGAACGCCAGGGCGCACTGGTCGATGCAGCCCTGCTGCACGTCCAGAGCGGTGAGCTGGGTGAGAAAATGGCCGAACTGGAGCGGCGCGCCTACGAGCTGGCGGGCGAGGAGTTCAACCTGGGCTCGCCCAAGCAACTGGGGGCGATCCTGTACGACAAGCTGGGCATGCCGGTGCTGAGCAAGACCGCCAAAGGCCAGCCGTCTACGGCCGAAGCGGTGCTCGACGAGCTGGCTGAGCTGGGTTACCCACTGCCTGAGGTACTGATGCAGTACCGCAGCCTGAGCAAGCTCAAGAGCACTTATACCGACAAGCTGCCGGGACAGATCAACCCGCGTACCGGGCGTATTCACACCTCTTACCAGCAAGCGGTGGCGGCGACCGGCCGGCTGTCGTCCAGCGACCCGAACCTGCAGAACATCCCGATCCGTACCGCCGAGGGCCGCCGAATCCGCCAGGCGTTCATCGCAAGCCCAGGCTACAAGCTGCTGGCCGCCGACTACTCGCAGATCGAGTTGCGCATCATGGCCCACCTGGCCAAGGACGAAGGCCTGCTGCACGCCTTCCGCAACGACCTGGACGTGCACCGTGCCACGGCGGCGGAGGTCTTTGGTGTAGCCCTGGAAAACGTCACCGTTGATCAGCGTCGCAAAGCCAAGGCCATCAACTTCGGCCTGATCTACGGCATGAGCGCATTTGGCCTGGCCAAGCAGATCGGCGTCGACCGCAAGCAGTCCCAGGACTATATCGACCGTTATTTCGCCCGCTACCCCGGCGTGCTGGCCTACATGGAGCGCACCCGCACCCAGGCCGCCGAGCAAGGGTTTGTCGAAACCCTGTTTGGCCGCCGCCTCTACCTGCCAGACATCAACGCCAAGAACCCGGCCCTGCGCAAAGGGGCGGAGCGTACCGCCATCAACGCCCCCATGCAGGGTACCGCCGCCGACATCATCAAGCGCGCCATGGTCAACGTGGATAACTGGCTGAGCGAGAGCGGCCTGGACGCGCGGGTGATCCTGCAGGTTCACGACGAACTGGTGCTTGAGGTGCGCGAGGACCTGGTTGAACAGGTCAAAGATGAAATTCGCCAGCACATGAGCAAGGCGGCGCAGCTGGATGTGCCGCTGCTGGTCGAAGCAGGAATTGGCGCGAACTGGGACGAAGCTCACTGATTGAGCGGGAAAAGCTGTATAGGATTCGCGATGTGGTGATGCGGATCCTGGCAGCGCTGGCGCGCGCGGTGCTGAGCTTTCATGAAACTATCGCAAATAGTTTTCAGGGCTTCGGAACTAAACCAGTGAAGCGGAACTCAGAGTAACTGAATGGCTGGTGAAGCCTTTCGATGCTCCTATGTTGTGTTAAGTGTTGGCAGATATCTGGACCCCGCCCTAGCGGTCCGGACTTGGACCCCGAACTTCCCCCTCCCCATACGAAGTCCGGGGTTTTTTTTGCCCGCAATTCGGCCTGAGCCTGGGCGAAGCCCAGGCCATGCCCCGCGCTGCAGGCCTCAGGCTACTGGCTTGTCTTCCAGCTCCATCCAGCCCGCCAGCACCCGATAGGCCTCTTCCACGCCCAGGCGCTTGGGCGCCGAGAACAGCTGGATGGTGACGCCGTCGCCCCAGCCCTTGCGAATTTCCGATTGCACCTTCAACAAGGTGTTCTTGCCCGCGCCGTGGGTCAGCTTGTCGGCCTTAGTCAGCAGGATGTGCATCGGCATGCCGCTGGCCTTGGCCCAGTCGAGCATCATCTTGTCGAAATCGGTCATGGGGTGGCGCACGTCCATCATCAGGATGATGCCGCGCAGGCACTCACGGCTGCCCAGATAAGCTTCCAGGTGCTTCTGCCAGTGCTGCTTGAGCGGAATCGGCACCTTGGCATAACCGTAACCTGGCAGGTCGACCAAACGCCGTTCATCGTCCAGACTGAAGAAATTCAACAGCTGGGTGCGCCCGGGGGTTTTCGAGGTGCGCGCCAGGCTGGCATGAGTCAGGGTGTTGAGGGCGCTGGATTTGCCGGCGTTGGAACGGCCCGCAAAGGCCACCTCGTAGCCCTGATCGTCCGGGCATTGTTCGACCTTGGCTGCGCTGAGGGCGAATTTGGCTTTCTGGCAGAGGCCGAGGATGGGGTTCTTGACTTGCATGGGATATCCGATGTGGGTGTTGCCAAAGCCTAGGCCGGCAAGCGGTGTCGTTTCCGTTTGGCTGACAGAAGTATATAATGCCCCAGTTTTTGTGTGCCCATTCTCCCAGCGAAGGGGAACGGGCATGGGGTGCCGAACTATAGCTTGCGCATCAGAACGCAGCGCGTCCCCCAACCCTGTCAGGTCGTTTCGCCTGGCGAAATGGCTGCTAGCTGTCGGTATGTTCCTGCCGTATTTCAGCGCACAGGCTACACAGGATGCCGAGGTGTTGTACAACCGCACGTGTGCGGCTTGCCACACCGGGCAATTGCCCCAGGCACCCAGGCAGGGTGACCGGGCAGCCTGGGAGCCAAGGCTGGCGCAAGGTATGGATGTACTCGTCCGGCATGTGACCCAGGGTTTCAAGGCTATGCCGCCGCGTGGATTGTGCATGGACTGCAGTGCCGAGGACTACCGTTTGGTCATCCTTTGGATGAGTGGCAGTCCCGATACATAACATTTCACCCTTAGCCGTGTTGGATTAGCTGATGAACAAACTAGTCGTGAGTCTGCTGTTGACCCTGGGTGTCGCAGGTGCGGCCACTGCTGCGCAACCTATCAAAGGCGATGCCGCTGCCGGCCAGGCCAAGACGGCCGTCTGTGGCGCCTGCCACAACCCCGACGGCAACAGCCTGGCACCCAACTTCCCGAAACTGGCTGGCCAGGGCCAGCGCTACCTGGAAAAACAACTGCACGACATCAAGTCGGGCAAACGTACCGTGCTGGAAATGACCGGCATGCTGGCTGCGTTCAATGATCAGGACCTGGCCGATATCGCCGCCTACTTCGCCAGCCAGAAAGGCAGCGTGGGGGCTGCCGACCCCAAACTGGTCGAGCGCGGCCGCGCGCTGTTCAACGGCGGTGACCTGGAAAAAGGCATGCCCGCCTGCACCGGCTGCCACTCGCCCAATGGCGCGGGTATTGCCCTGGCCGGTTTCCCGCACTTGAGTGGCCAGCATGCCCAGTACGTGACCAAACAGTTGACCGACTTCCGTGAAGGCAACCGCACCAACGACGGCGATGCCATGACCATGCGCACCATTGCCGGCAAGCTGAGCAACCACGATATCGAGGCATTGGCCAGCTATATCCAGGGTCTGCACTGACTGGCGGCGCGGTCCTGGAGGTGCTGCACATGCCTTCAGGGGCCTGGCATTAACTTTCAGTTAATGCTGCAGGCCAATGATGAAAGGGTGGCTGGGCTACCCTTTTTTCGGTGCGTAGCCGGTACACTACAGAACTCAAGCCCTTCCCGGCCTGTCTCAAGGCAGGTCGCGTAGTGGCGACCCATGATTGCTCAGGAGTAAAGCATGCGTAAACTGATTCTCAGCGCTGCGCTGGTCGCCGCCAGCGTATTCGGTATGACAGCGGTGCAGGCTGCAGAGCCCGCCACTGCCGGCAAGGAATATATCGAGCTGAGCAACCCTGTTCCGGTTTCCGTGCCTGGCAAGATCGAAGTGGTTGAGCTGTTCTGGTACGGCTGCCCTCACTGCTACCATTTCGAGCCGACGCTCAACCCCTGGGTCGAAAAACTGCCCAAGGATGTCCACTTCAAGCGCGTACCGGCCATGTTCGGTGGCCCATGGGATGCCCACGGCCAGATGTTCCTGACCCTCGAAGCCATGGGCGTTGAGCAAAAGGTGCACGCGGCGGTGTTCGACGCTATCCAGAACCAGCACAAGCGCCTGACCGAAAAGAACGACATGGCCGATTTCCTCGCCACCCAGGGCGTGGACAAGGACAAGTTCCTCGCCACCTTCGACTCTTTCGCCATCAAGGGCCAGATCGCCCAGGCCAAGGAACTGGCGAAGAAGTACGAAATCACTGGCGTACCGAGCATGGTCGTCGACGGCAAGTACCGCTTCGACCTGGGTACCGCAGGTGGGCCCGAAGGCGTGCTAGATGTCGCCGACCAACTGATCGCCAAGGAGCGCGCCGCTAAGTAAGCGGCGTATCCCATGCCCCGCTTCAGAGCTACGCGTGGCATTGGCCTGCACCAGCCGCAGGTCAACGAGCATCACCTGCAGGCACCCGGCCTCCCGGACGATGGTCGCCTGCGGCTGCTCAGCTTCAACATTCAGGTCGGCATCAGCACCGAGCGTTATCGGCATTACCTGACCCGTAGCTGGCAGCACCTGCTGCCGCATAACGGGCGCGCCGGCAACTTGCAGAAGATCGGCAAGCTGTTGAGCGACTTCGACCTGGTGGCCCTGCAGGAGGCCGATGGTGGCAGCCTGCGTTCCGGGTTCGTGAACCAGGTCGAGCATCTGGCCCAGCTGGGTGCCTTCCCCTACTGGTACCAACAGCTCAACCGCAACCTTGGGCGTTTTGCCCAGCACAGCAACGGCGTGCTCAGCCGCCTGAAGCCGCAATTGCTCGAAGACCACCCGCTGCCGGGCCCCGCCGGGCGTGGGGCAATTCTAATGCGGTTCGGCGAAGGCGAGGATGCGCTGATCGTGGTGATGATGCACCTGGCCCTCGGCGCCAAGACCCGCGCCCTGCAGTTGGGCTATATCCGCGAGCTGATTGGCGGCTACCGCCACCAGGTGTTGATGGGCGACATGAACACCCATGCTACCGATCTGCTCGAGCACTCGCCCCTGCGTGACCTGGGCCTGGTGGCTCCGCAGGTCGAAGCTACCTTCCCCAGTTGGCGACCCCAGCGTTGCCTGGACCACATTCTGCTCAGTTCCAGCCTTACACTGGAGCGTGTCGAGGTGTTGGCCCAGCCAATTTCCGACCACCTTCCGGTGGCGGTAGAGATCCGATTGCCTGATGCATTGACTGTGGATACGCTGCCGGCCTTGAGCTGAATCAGCCAAGGCGTCGCACGCCCTCAAGTGTTGGGCGTGCGCGCCGACAGCGTGTAATCAGACAGCCCCAGATGTATCACCCGTCGCGGATCCAGGCATGACCGAAGAAGCCGAGCGCTGGAAAGAAAAATACCTCAAAGCCATCGAGCAGCAAGAAAAGCTCGAACGTCGTTGGGACGCCCGTCTCGACTTGCTGCGCCGTGGCCTGGTACGCAGTACCCTGGCTGCCGAAGGCAGTGACAAGGTGGTCGACGCGTGCATGAAGGAGATGCGCGAGGTCATTCGCAGCGACAACATGGATGCTGGCCTTGCCGGGCTGATTCCGCGCCTGGAGAAGGCGGTGCTGGATTCGGAACAGCGCCGCGAAAACCGCATGAACCAGGTTGGCGATGCCCTGGCTGCCCTTGTGGGCCAGTTACAGAACCTGCCGCTGCCTGGTGATATTGCCCGGCCGCTGAAAAAGCTGGCGAAGAAGCTTGATGGGGGCGTTACCCAGTCACGCGACCTGCCGCCGTTGCTGGGTGAACTGAGCGGTTTGCAGGGGCGTGCGCTGGCCGCACTGGGCAAGCCGGGTGAAGAAACCCGCCCTGGTTTTCTGCAGCGGTTGTTCGGCAGCCGCGATGACGATGCCCAGGCGGAGCCGGCGCTTGGGCCTGAAGCTGTGCCGGGTGCCCAAGCCCTACCGCAGGCGGCGCCACCCAGCCCCGACGCCTGCCCACATGTTGATATCGATGCGTTGCAACCGTTGCCAGCACCTGCCGCACCGGCGGCCGAGTTGCCCGCAGCGCCCGAGCCAGCGCCAGAAGCAGCTGGCCCGGCGCTGATCGACACGGCCGAAATACCTGCATCGCCAGTGCCGCAGCCAGATGAAGCGCCTGCCGCCGAACACTTGGCCAGCCAGCCGCTGCCGGAGCCTGCACCGTTAGCGGAAACGGAACCAACGTTCGGTGAAGACGGCCCTTATGCCCTCCCCGACGCGGTGGAGCCGCCGTACAGTCAGGTCGCTGCACACATCGAGCAAACCTTGCTCGGCCTGCTCGACGACCTCAGCCTGCCCGAGCGGCACAAGGCCCAGGCACTGGAGATGCGTGCGCGGGTGGCCCGCGGCCTGAACTGGTATGAGCTGATCCCGGTACTGGATGACCTTGCAGTGCTGATGCTGGCGATCACCGACAGTGGCCAGCATGAATTTGAAACCTACTTGCAGCAGCTCAACGAGCGCCTGGAAGGGTTCCAGAGCCATCTGCATGAAGCCAGCGCCGGCCATGCCGACAACAGCAGTGCCGCCCGCGCGCTGGACACCCAGTTGCGCGAGCACGTAGACGGGTTGCAGAGCAGCGTGCAAGGTGCCGCCGATGTCGACAGCCTCAAGCACATCCTGGAGAACCGCCTGGAAGGCTTGTTGGTGACCATGGACGAGCACAAGCACGAGCGCGATCGCCGCGAGCAGGAACTGGCCAGCCGCTTGCTGGGGTTGTCGGAGCGTGTCGCAAGCATGGAGCACGAGGCACTCGGTTACCGTGAACACCTGGAAGAGCAGCGGCAAAAGGCCTTGCTCGACCCGCTCACCGGTTTGCCCAACCGGGCGGCCTGGAGCGAGCGGGTGGAACGGGAAATGCTCGAATGGCAGGCCCAGGGCGGCCATCTGGCAATGGCGATCCTCGACCTGGACCATTTCAAGCGCATCAATGACAGCTATGGGCACCTGGCCGGGGACAAAGTGCTGAAGATCGTTGCCGACCAGTTGCGCAAGGGTTTGCGGGGCCGTGACTTCATAGCCCGGTTCGGTGGCGAAGAATTTGTCCTGTTGCTGCCGCAGACGGCCCCGCCGGCGGCTGCGCAAGTCGCTGAACTGCTGCGGGCCACCATCGAAGCCTGCCCGTTCCACTTCAAGGGTGAACGGGTGGTGATCACCACCTCCATCGGGTTGGCGGCGTTCCGCGCTGGCGAGCGCGCGGACCAAGTGCTCAAACGCGCCGACACCGCGTTGTACCGGGCCAAGGAACTCGGGCGCAATCGCGTGGAACAAAACTGATGGGCAGCCGCTGACTCGCGGCATACATTGCTGCTGGCGAGCACGTTATACTGTAGCGCTCATACGCCGAGGCCACCGACGTGCTTTCCACGCTGAAAAAAACCCTGATCACCTTTCTGCTGTTCACCGTCGCGGGTTGCTCCACGGGCCTGCGCATCGACCGCAGCCACCCTTCGGCGAACCAGGACAACCGTATCCAGTTCGTTGTTTTGCATTACACCAATGCCTCGCTGGAACGCTCGCTGGCGTTGCTCACCCATGGTGAGGTCAGTAGCCATTACCTGATTGGTGATGGCCCGGCGACGGTTTACCAGTTGGTGGACGAGAGCCGTCGCGCCTGGCATGCCGGTGACAGCCAGTGGCAGGGGCGCACCTGGCTGAATTCGTCGTCCATCGGCATCGAAATCGTCAACCCAGGCTTTGCCGACACACCCAACGGGCGGGTCTGGTACCCCTATAGCGAGGCGCAGATCCAGGCCCTGATCGCGTTGCTCAAGGACATCGTCAAACGTAACAATATCGAGCCCCGGCATATCATTGGCCACAGCGATATCGCCCCATTGCGCAAGCTTGATCCGGGCCCTTTGTTCCCGTGGAAACGCCTGGCCGATGCTGGGCTGGGGGTCTGGCCAGATGCCAACGCCGTAGCGCAGCAACAAGCGTACTTCAACGTCAACCCGCCCAGCGTTGGCTGGTATCAGCAGGAGCTGGCGCGGTTTGGTTATCAGATCGAGCAAACAGGCGTGCTCGATGTAGCCACCCGGCATGTCATCGCTGCCTTCCAGATGCGCTTCCGCCCGCAACGTTTCGACGGCATGCCGGATGCGCAGACGGCGGCCATGCTGCAGGTGCTCAACCGGACCCGTTGACTGCCAGACGCCGCGCGCGGTGGCAGGGCGTTGCCCGTGCTGGCCGGGGCCCGGCATGGGGCAAGCGAAGCGCCAAACGGCGCAGGTGATTATTGATTCAGTTGCTATACCTTAGTTATCAACTGGATGCCGTCCATGTCGTCTGCCATTGGCTTGCTGCGTCAAATTTTCTACCGTCCCTGGATGCTCGCCACGCTGGCAGCACTGGCCAGCGCCGCCCTATTGCTTTCTGCGAGCATCGGCATCGCCCTTCATCAGATGAAACAGAGCGAAAGCGAGCAGATGAATGCCCAGGGCGAGCGTTTTCTCGAGCGCCTTGAGCAAGTATTCGGGCAACTGCGTGAGGGTGTCGACCTGTTGCAGGCACAGCCGCTGCGCGGTTGCAGCCCGGACATGTTGGCGGCCTTGCAGCAAGTGGGCTTGAGTTCGCGCTTCATTTACGAAGCGGCCTACGTGGACGGCAATGTCGCCTGCTCAAACCGTGGTGACGAGCGCGCGTTCGTGCCCTTGCGGCCACCGGACATCAAGGGGCCGGTGTACAGCTACTGGCTCAACACCACCACGGAGCCGAACGAGAACCTCGCCGCGCTGATGCTTGGCCGGGGCAGGTTCCTGGTCTCGACCTCACGTGGGCACTTGACCGATGTGGTCGACCTGCCACCGGGTGGCAGCCTGGTGGTAGTACTCGACAACGGTGCCCGCGCCATTCCGGTCCTGGGCCCGCCACCGGTATGGCCGCCGCCCTCGGCCTGGTCGAATAGCCACAAGTCGCTGCTCGAACTCAGTGACCGCCTGATCTACCGCATGCCGACCAAGTCGCCTGATTACCAACTGGTGCTGATCGCTCCGCGTGCCAGCTTGCCCTTGCGCATGAACGGCATGCTCTGGCTGTTGTTCCCGGGTAGCGTGCTGGCCGCCTGCTTTATCGGCTGGCTGGTGTTGCAGCTGATCCTGCAGCGGCGCTCGATGAGCTCAGAGCTGCAGGGTGCACTGCGCCGCGGCGAGCTGCAGGTGCTCTACCAACCGATCATCGAACTTGGCAGCCGGCGCTGCGTGGGCGCCGAGGCGCTGGTGCGCTGGCGCCGCCCGGACGGTACCTTGACCAGCCCCGACCTGTTCATACCGCTGGCGGAAAACACCGGGCAGATCCGCCAGATCACGGACTTCGTCCTGCAACGTGTGCTTGAACAACTTGGGCCGTTGCTGCGTTCGCACCCCAGCCTTTATATCTCGATCAACCTGGCGGCCTGCGATGTGATGGAGCCGCGCATCGGCCGAGTATCGGCGCGCCTGCTGGCCTTGCACCGGGTGGCGCCCAGCCAGATTGCCTTCGAGGTGACCGAGCGGGGTTTGATCGACGTAGTAGTGGCCCGCGAAAATCTGCAGGCACTGCGCGCCGTGGGGCATCAGGTGCTGATCGACGATTTTGGTACTGGTTATTGCAGCTTGGCTTACCTGCAGACGTTGCCGGTGGACTGCCTGAAGATCGACAAGGCGTTCATAGACGCCCTTGGCCATGATGCCGCCAGCAGTGGCGTTGCCCCACACATCATTCGCATGGCTCACGACCTCCACCTGCGGGTGATTGCCGAAGGTATCGAGAGTGAGGACCAAGCGGTGCTGTTGAGCAGTGAAGGGGTCAACTACGGCCAGGGCTGGCTGTTTGCCCGGCCGTTAACGGCCAGGCAGTTTGCCCAGATGGTCACACGCGGGCAATTGCCGCGACGGCCCCCTAGGGTGTAGTCGCGCGAGCGTCAGACAGGCAATGCCATATAGAACTGCGTGCCCTGCCCCGGCCGCGAAAATACGCCCATGCGCCCGCCATGCAGTTGCACGATTTCCTTGCACAGCGCCAGGCCCAGCCCCGCCCCACCTTTTTTGCGGCCAACCTGCACGAAGGGCTCGAAAATGCGCCCTTGCTGGCCGTAGGCGATGCCTTCGCCGTCATCCTCGACACTGATGATCACCCGCTCTGCATGGCGGCGGGCGTGCAAGCGGATACGTCCGCCCTTGTCCGTATGGCGGATGGCGTTGTGCAGCAGGTTGTCCAGCACCCGATCAAGCTGCGCGGCATCGCCCTGGATGCGCGGCAGTGGCAGCTCCAGGTCACTGATCAACTCGATCTGCTTGTGCGCAGCCTGGTCGGCAACCCGTAATTGTGCGCGCTCCAGCAGCTCGTCGATGGCACAAGGGGCCAGCTCTAGTTTCTGTAGCCCGCTTTGATAACGCGAGAAGTTGAGCAGGTCGTTGATCAGCTGGGTGAGGCGCTGCATTTCTTCGCCGATGGTCTCCAGCAGGTCATTCTCCCGCGCTTCTGGCGGGAACTTGACGCGCTCGCGCAACAGGCCGAACGCCATGTGCATGCCGGTCACGGGCGTGCGCAATTCATGGGAGGCGCGCAGCACGAATTCACTGCGCACACGCTCGAAGGCACGCTGCTCGGTTACGTCGTGCAACACCATCACTGCGCCAAGAATCGGCCCCTGCGGATGGCTGACCGGGGTCAGGCTGTAGGTGAGCAGGCGCGATTCTTCATCCACCTCCATGTTCAGGTCGTCTGGTGGCCGGTCCAGGCTGCCGCCCCGCAGCACTTGGCGCAGCTGCTGTTCCAGTTCTGGCCGTTGCAACGCTTCGGCAAGGCTGCTGCCTACCCGGCTGTCATTCCAGCCCAGTTGGCGCTGGGCTACCGGGTTGAGGTGTTCCAGCCGGCCTTGGCGGTCGATGATCAACAGGCCATCGTCGATGCTGTCCAGCACCGCCTGCAAGCGTTGCTGGCCGGCCAGCAGCTCGTCGACGTTGGTGGCCTGGTGCTTGCGCAAGGCATCGGCCATCAAGCCGAAGCGGCGGGTGAGCTGGCTGAGTTCGGCCGCCTGGGTGACTGGCAGCGTGACATCGAAATTGCCCTTGCCCAACTGGTCGGCTGCCGTTGCCAGCGCCTCGATCGGCTGGCCGAAGCGCCGGGCGATGTTGTGCGCACTGATAAACCCGAGTACCAGCACCACCAGGCCCATCAAACCCAGCACACCGCTGACCAGCAAGGCGCGGTCACGGCTGCGTTCCTCGCTGCGGGTAATCAGGTCCAGGGCCTGCCTGTGGGAGTCGATCAGGTCGGTGCGGACCTGATTGAAGGCGGCGCCCAGCGGTTGGTCCACACCCATGCTGCGGGCAGGTGCCGGGCTGTCGCGGTAAGCCTGGAGGAAGGCTTGATAGTTGCTGTTGGCTTTGCTGAAACCGGTGCGCTCGCCGCCCTGTTCCAGCCCCTTGGCCAGAAGGGACTGGAAGTTGTCCTGGAGCGATCGCAGGTTTTCCGGGGCGGTGTCGTCATCCAGAATCAGGTTCAACTGCTCGCCAAGGTTCTGCCGCAGCTTGAGCCCCACCTCCAATGAGTGGGTGGTGTCGCGCACCAGTTGCTGTTGCATCGTGGCCATCTGCAGAACACTGACCAGGCCCAGCAGCAGACCGAGCAGCGCAACGGTGACCAGTGCCGAGATACTGAGGAAAAGCCGCGTGCGCAGCTTCATGGGGGGCCATTTCATAAGTTGTATTGCTTGCGTTTGCGGTACAGGGTGGAGGCGTCGATGCCCAAGGTCTTGGCGGCCTGGTCCAGGGTGTCGCTGGCGGCCAGTACGGCACCGATGTGCGCACGCTCCAACTCGTCGAGGCTAAGCGCTGCGCCAACGCGTGGGGCATTGCCAGCCGGCTGCTCCCCCATGCCCAGGTGGCTGATTTCTACCCGTTCTTGCGGGCATATGATGCTGGCTCTTTCCACTACGTTGCGCAGTTCGCGAATGTTGCCGGGCCAGCGGTAGTTGAGCAGCGCCGCGCGGGCTTCTTCACTGAAACCGCGTGCCGGCCGCGAGTACTCCTTGACGAAGCGGGCGAGGAAGCGGTCGGCGAGGGTCAGAATGTCCTCGCTGCGCTCGCGCAGGGGCGGCAGGTGCAGAGTGATGACGTTCAGGCGGTAGAGCAGGTCTTCGCGGAAGCGGCTTTCGCGCACCATCTCCTCGAGGTTGAGGTTGGTGGCTGCCAGGATGCGCACGTCCGCCCGGCGAGTAACCGGGTCACCCACGCGCTCGTACTCCTTGTCCTGAATGAAACGCAGCAGCTTGGGCTGCAAGGTCAGTGGGAAGTCGCCGATCTCGTCGAGGAACAGCGTGCCGCCATCAGCCTGGCTCACCCGCCCAAGCGTACTTTCACTGGCGCCGGTGAAGGCGCCGCGGGTATGGCCGAACAGCTCGCTCTCCATCAGCTCCGCATTCAGCGACGGGCAGTTGATGGTCACACAGGCTTTGCGTGCACGCTTGCTCCAGCCATGAATGGCGCGGGCCAGCTCGCCCTTGCCGGTGCCGGACTCGCCGAGGATGAGGATGTTGGCGTCAGTGGTAGCGACTTGGCGTGCGGTTTCCAGCACGGCCATCATCGCCGGGCTGTGCGAGTCGAGGCCGTCCTTGGGTTTACGCACCTCACCTTCCAGCGCTTCGAGGCGAGCCGAGAGTTGGCGCACTTCAAGTTGCTTGGCGGTGGCCAGGCGCAGCTGGTCGGGGCTGCACGGCTTGACCAGATAGTCGGCGGCCCCCGCCTGGATGGCGTCTACTGCCGTGTCGATTGCCGAGTGCGCGGTAACGATCACCACGCGCATCCAGGGCGCCTGAATGCGCATCTGCGCCAGTACATCAAGCCCGTTGTCCTCACCCAGGCGCAAATCCAGGAAGCACAGGTCGAACACCTGGCGCTGCAGCAGGCTTTCTGCCTGGGCGGCGCTATTGGCGGTGGCCACGCTGTAGCCCTCATCCTCCAGGCAATAGCGGAAAGTGCGCAGGATCGCGGACTCGTCATCCACCAGCAGAATGCGGCCTTGGTTGTCCTGGGCTGATTCCATTTCCTGCGCTCCTTAAGGGTAGATCTTTATTTAGTGTGGGAAAAATCGGGCAAGTTGCATGGTCAATTCTGAGGGATTCTGTCCTTTGCATGCTAGCCAATGGCTAAAGGACGCCTTCAGGCCCCATTTCCCGGTGCCTTGCTTAGAGGCATAGGGTGGCACATTGGTTGCGATGATTTTCAGCTTTTGCCTACAAAAGGAGGTAACGCCATGACCTTTGCCCTACGCAGCGCTGTATTAGCAGCCGCTCTGCTCCCCGTGTTCACCCCCGCTCTGGCGGACCCCGTGCACGACGCCCGGCTTGAAGGAGCGTTGCAAACGGCGTTGTCACTGAACCGCATGCTCAACCCGTTCCGTATCAAGGTCGAGGTAGACGGCAAACAGGCGCGGCTTTCCGGCGAGGTGGAAAACGAGGTGGAGCGCCGGCTGGCCGAAGACGTTGCCTTGGCCACCCGCGGCGTCGAACAGGTCGATAACCAGCTGCGGGTCAACGCTGAACTGGTCGAGCGCCCGCTCGAGCTGCGCGCCTATGCCCAGCGCTTGGAGGACGCCACCCTGGCAGCCGTGATCCGTGCACGGCTGTTGTGGAGCCGTACCACCGAGAAGGCTGCCATAGAAGTGCAAAGCAGCGAGGGCGTGGTGACCTTGCGCGGCAAAGTCGACAGTGCCGAGGCCAAGGAGCTGGCGGGCGTGGTAGCGCGCACTACCGATGGCGTGTACCTGGTCAATAACCTTGTCAGCCTCGACAGCGCCGCCATGGCCAAAGCACGGGAAACCCCTGTAGGGACGCCAAGCGGGCCGCAGCCAAGTGACCCCTGGATCATCGACAAGATCCAGAGCAGCTACCGCTACAGCCGCAACCTTGATGGGCTGAACCTGAAAGTGGCCAGTGAGGAGGGCATGGTGCGGTTGTCCGGCGAAGTGGTGAGTGCGGAACAAAAAACCATCGCCGTGGACATAGCCCGGCAGATCACTGGCGTGCGGGGGGTGGATGCCGATCTGCTGAAGGTCGCGACCAAGGTCGAAGGCTGATCGTGCAATTCGCACGACCCCAGAGTGGCCATCGTGCAGGATACGTCCTGAAGCGCGCTAGACCTAATGCTTAAGTTGTTGTTTTTTAAAGGTTTTTATTTATTTGTCGGGCTGGCATGCAGGCTGCAATTACCTGTTCAGGTTTGAACAAAAATTACAGCAGGAGGAGCCGGCATGAACCGCCAGTCCGTCAACCACTCGCAAGTCGCCACACTGTCACTGCGCCACCTGGTGTCGGTGGGGATCGCACTGGTTTTGACCTTGGCTGCTGGCCTCTTCTACTACAGCTGGCAAACAGCGCGTCTGGCCGACCAAGTGGCTGCGCAGACAGCCCTGCTTAGCCAGATCCAGTCCACCCGGGCCAACAGTTTCGTCAAGGCGGCGGACCCGTTGCCATCCCAAGGCAAAGCGGCGTCGCCAGCCACGCTGGAACACGTCGTCCCTCAAGACCGCTGGGTGTTCTAAGGCGGACCGTTTGAAGTTCTGAAAAAGAAAGGAGAAACACCATGCTGAGCTGGGCTATCACTTTCCTCATCATCGCCATTGTCGCTGCCGTTCTGGGCTTCGGTGGTATCGCCGGCGCTGCTACAGGTATTGCGAAGATCCTGTTCATTGTCTTCCTGGTCCTGTTTGTAGCCTCCTTCTTCTTCGGACGTGGTCGAGGTTGACAATGAGCAGGATGCTACACACTGCCCTGGCTGCTGCCCTGCTGATGGGTAGCAGTGCAGCGGCACTGGCTGCCAATGATGGCCAGGTCCGAGCCAACCAGCTGCTGGGCTCGGACCCGGAATACCGGGAAACCTGGCAGGACACGATCGAAGGCGAGGAGCGACTGCCCGATTGGGTGGTCAACCTGACAGGCAGCTCGGAACAGCAAATGTCTGCTGTTACGGAAGATGGCGACAAGTACTTGGTCGGGCCCCTTTGCGAGGCTCAGGACAAGTGCACCTACAAGCGCCTGATCGTGGCGTTCAGCTGGGGGTACTGAGCCTTTGTCGCCAGTGCTGGTGGACGGTCACCCACTGACATGAAATAGAAGCTGAACCTTTGTAGCGTTCAGCCTTCTATGATGCGCCGCCCCGAGGAGGGGTTGCACATGACCAAGGGGCCGGGCTGTTCTGGTTGATGCATGATCGGAGTGGCCTAGGGGTACAGGGAGTGCCTCCAGCGTTGGGCCGGGTCAGGAACGGCGGAATCGGAAGCTTCAGGTCGGCGGTATCGCTGGGATACCCAAGCCGACCTGACTTCCGAGGAGCCACGTAGGAAACGCCTCTTTCCTTGCGCGTTTTCTTCCCCGAGACACATTTTGTCTCGACCGTACATCAAATTTTTTCCCTCCGCATCGACTCCCCCACCTGTGGCATTTCGGCCATTCGGATTGTCGAACACGACATATTTGTCACTTCTTTTGAGAGTGCCAGATCCGCCTGAATATGGCTGTCTCGTCTTGTTCGGGATCCCGAACGTTATAAATCAACGACTTGCAAACCTACCTCGTCGGTCGAAAACGGTATGCATAGCCTGCATGGGGTATGCGTTTCCGGCATTAGATTTCCCCCCCTGCCATCGCAATAGTTGCCGCCTTTTTCGCTGGCCAGGGCGCCCTGTCGCTCGCCTGCGGTGTCCTTACATAACGTCGCCGGACGGAAACCGTTACTGCGTGTGACTTGGCCAAGGGCTCTGCCACGCCTGTTTCCACCCGGTGTCATGACCACTAGAACAAAGGGTAAAGACATGAAGAAGGCAAAACTGAGCCTCGCCTGGCAGATCGTCATCGGTCTGGTGCTGGGTGTTGCAATCGGCGCGCTGCTGAACCACTTCAGTGCAGAAAAGGCCTGGTGGATCAGTAACGTCCTCCAGCCCGCCGGTGACATCTTCATTCGCCTGATCAAGATGATCGTCGTCCCGATCGTGATTTCGTCGCTGATCGTGGGTATCGCCGGGGTTGGCGATGCGAAGAAACTGGGCAGCATTGGCCTGAAGACCATCATCTACTTCGAGGTGGTGACCACGATCGCCATCGTCGTCGGCCTGGTGCTGGCGAACCTGTTCCACCCAGGTGCCGGTATCGACATGAGCACGCTGGGTACCGTGGATATTTCCAAGTATCAGGCGACCGCGGCCGAAGTGCAGCATGAGCACGCCTTCATCGAGACCCTGCTCAACCTGATCCCGTCGAACATCTTCGCAGCGCTGATGCGTGGCGAAATGCTGCCGATCATCTTCTTCTCGGTCATGTTCGGCCTGGGGCTGTCGAGCCTGCAGGCAGAGCTGCGCGACCCGCTGGTACGTACCTTCCAGGCCGTATCGGAAACCATGTTCAAGGTCACCCACATGATCATGAACTACGCGCCGATCGGTGTGTTCGCCCTGATCGCCGTGACTGTCGCCAACTTCGGCTTCAGCTCGCTGCTGCCGCTGGCCAAGTTGGTGCTGCTGGTGTACTTCGCCATTGCCTTCTTCGCCTTCATGGTACTGGGCCTGGTGGCTCGCCTGTTTGGCTTCTCGGTGATCAAGATCATGCGCATCATGAAAGATGAGCTGATCCTGGCCTACTCCACTTCCAGTTCGGAAACCGTGCTGCCACGGGTGATCGAGAAGATGGAGAAGTACGGTGCACCGAAGTCGATCTGCTCGTTCGTGGTACCGACCGGCTACTCCTTCAACCTCGACGGTTCGACTCTGTACCAGAGCATTGCGGCGATCTTCATTGCCCAGCTGTACGGTATCGACCTGTCGTGGAGCCAGCAGCTGCTGCTGGTGCTGACCCTGATGGTAACGTCCAAAGGTATTGCTGGTGTGCCGGGCGTTTCGTTCGTGGTACTGCTGGCCACCCTCGGCAGCGTGGGCATTCCGCTGGAAGGCCTGGCCTTCATCGCCGGCGTCGACCGCATCATGGATATGGCCCGCACCGCGCTGAACGTGATCGGCAACGCCCTGGCGGCACTGGTCATCTCGCGCTGGGAAGGCATGTACGATGCGGCCAAGGGCGAGCAGTACTACGCCTCGCTCATGGCTGACAAACAGCAAACTGCGGTGGTTGGCGAGGCGGCCAAGCGCTGAGTTCATACCCCGCTGTACAAAAAGCCCCGACCCGTCGGGGCTTTTTGTTGTCTGTGATGTTGCGCGGCCGCGGTCTGCAGCCTTGCGCCCCGATACGCTATCATTCGGGCACTTTTCTGGGGGAACACACGGATGCTCAACGGCCTTTGGCTCGGCTTTTTCCTAGTGGCGGCGGTCTCCGCCCTGGCCCAATGGCTGATAGGCGGCAACGCGGGCATTTTTGCGGCCATGGTCGAGAGCATCTTTGCCATGGCCAAGCTCTCGGTCGAGGTGATGGTGCTGCTGTTTGGCACCCTGACTTTGTGGCTGGGCTTTCTTAAAATTGCCGAAAAGGCCGGCATCGTCGAGTGGCTGGCCAAGGTACTGGGCCCGCTGTTTGCGCGCTTGATGCCGGAAGTACCACCCGGCCACCCTGCACTGGGCCTGATCACCATGAACTTCGCGGCCAACGGCCTGGGGCTGGACAACGCCGCCACACCGATTGGCCTCAAAGCCATGCGCGCGTTGCAGGAGCTGAACCCCAGCAGCACCACGGCGAGCAACGCGCAGATCCTGTTCCTTGTGCTCAACGCCTCTTCGTTGACCCTGCTGCCTGTGACCATCTTCATGTACCGCGCCCAGCAAGGCGCGCCCGACCCGACCATGGTGTTCCTGCCGATCCTGCTGGCCACCAGCGTCTCGACCCTGGTAGGGCTGTTGTCGGTGGCCGTCATGCAACGCCTGCGTTTGTGGGACCCGGTCGTACTTGCCTACTTCATCCCCGGTGCGCTGCTGCTGGGTGGCTTCATGGCCTTCCTGGGCACATTGTCGGCGGCGGCACTGGCCAGCTTGTCGTCGATCCTGGGCAACTTGACGCTGTTCGGCGTGATCATGCTGTTCGTGGTGATCGGTGCCTTGCGGCAGGTGAAGGTGTACGAAGCCTTTGTCGAGGGCGCCAAAGAAGGCTTTGACGTCGCCAAGAGCCTGCTCCCCTACTTGGTGGCCATGCTGGTGGCTGTGGGCGTGCTGAGGGCCTCGGGCGCGCTGGAATTGGCGTTGGATGGTATTCGCCATGCGGTCAACTGGCTGGGCCTGGACACGCGTTTTGTCGAAGGCCTGCCGACAGCGTTGGTCAAGCCGTTCTCTGGGAGCGCAGCGCGGGCAATGCTGATCGAGACCATGCAGAACCAAGGGGTGGACAGCTTCCCCGCACTGGTGGCGGCAACCATTCAGGGCAGTACCGAGACCACTTTCTATGTGCTGGCGGTGTATTTTGGCGCGGTGGGCATCCAGCGGGCGAGGCATGCGGTGGGGTGTGCGCTGCTGGCCGAGTTCTCTGGTGTAGTGGCAGCCATCTGCGTGTGCTACTGGTTCTTTGCCTGAACGATCTGCGGGCCAACACCGCACCAGGCTGCAAGTAGCGCCGGCGGTAAACGCGTATCGGCGCCTTGGCCCGCCCGTTGTAGGAGCGGGTTCACCCGCGAAGAGGCCGGGCCTGCTGGCAGCTGTCTCCTGGCCATTTACCGCCGCATCTGCCACCGCATTCGCGGGTAAACCCGCTCCTACACGGTGCCTGGCCACATATTGGCGGCTCTGTCGGCAGCCCTGTGGCGTGGAGGCAACAGCGGGTTAACCCTAGCGGATTGTGCTGCTGCCAGCCTGGGCAATCGCCCACTCGACCACCTGCCCGGTGAGTAGATCGCACGCTTGGCCAAACCCGGCCACTACCCCGGCTACTTGCTTGTCTGCCAGCGGCTGGCGGACCTCGAAGCGCTGGCTGGCGAGAATACGCTGAGTGCGGCCTTGCACCAGCCGTGCGTCATAGCGGATCACCACCTCCACGGTGCCGTCCGCGCGGTATTCGCTCTGGAACGCCTGCAACTCGCCAGCCAGCTCGTAGTCAGCCTGCAAATTGCTGTCGTCGGCGCTCAGGCGCTGCACCTGGCCGTCGCGCTGAAAGCCGTCGAGCAGACGGTTGCGCAGCAGCACCGGGGCCGGATCGCTCCAGCGCGCGCCCTTGTAGCTGCTGACTACATTGCCCTGCGGGATGACCGCAATCCGTGGCCCGGCCAATACCTCGCTGGCCAGCGGTTTATTCAGGCGCAATGACCAGTCCAGCGGCGGCGCGCTGCGGCTGACCTGGTTGACGGGCAAGCGATACAGGTCCACAGGCTCGCTCGTGGGCAGGATCGAGCAGGCGCTGGCCAGCCCAATCGTGACCGCCAAGGCCAGTAAGCGCAGCGACGATTTCATGGCTGGAACTCCTTGTTGTTGTCGCGGCCGAGCAGGTAGCCGCTGGGGTCGGCTTCCAGTTGCCGGGAAATGCCTTTGAGTGCGTTGAGGGTTTCGCGCAATTCGCGAATGGCCGGGGTCAACTGGTTCAGACCCTGGGCGCCGTCGCCGATGGCTTCGCTGTTGTCCTTCAGCAGGCTGTTGATGGTGGCAGTGCTCTGCGCCAACGACTGCATGGCTTGCTCGGCGCTGCCAATGGCCTGCTTGCCCTCGGTGCCCAGCAAGCCATTGGCATTGCGCATCAGCACCTGAGTTTCCGCCAGGGTCGCGCTGGCCTGCTTGCCTACCTGGACCAGTTGCTCGATCGCCTGGCTGATGCTGCCATGTTCCCCGGCGAAGGCGCCGGTGGTCTTGTCGAGGTTGGCCAAGGTATTGCTGAGGTGGTCGATGTTGCCCTCGGAGAACATCTGGTTGGCGTTGTGCAGCAGCAAGTTGATGTTGGTCACCAGGTCGCTGCTGTCATTGAGCAGGCGCGAGATGGGCGATGGCGAGGCGATGATCACCGGCAGCTTGCCGTCTTTGCCTTTCAGCTCGGGGCTCTGTGGGGTACCGCCGCTGAGCTGGATGAACGAGTTGCCGGTCACCCCGGCCAGGGTCAGCTTGGCCTGGGTGTCTTCTTTGACTGGGGTGTCGCCGCTAAGGCGTACCCGTGCCAATACCCGACGCGGGTCTTTAGGGTCCAGGCGCAGGGTGGAAACGTCACCCACCTTGATCCCGTTGTACTGCACCGGGCTGCCACGAGACAGGCCTGAGACTGCCTCGTTGAACACGACTTCGTAGTCCTTGAACGCATCGTCGACGCTGGACTTGGTCAGCCACAGGCCGAACAGCATGGCACCGGCTACCACCAGGACGGTGATCAGGCCGATAAGAACGTGATGGGCTCGGGTTTCCATTGCTCAGCGCTCCTGGCCAGTGCGGGTGGCGGCCTGTTCGGCTGCGCGCCCGCGTGGGCCGTGAAAGTATTCTTGGATCCAGGCGTCGTTGGTCTGTTCGACCTCGGCCAATGGGCCGGCCACCAGCACCTTTTTCTGCGACAGTACGGCGATGCGGTCGGTGATGGTGTACAGGGTGTCAAGGTCGTGGGTGATCAGGAACACCGACAGGCCGAGCGCATCGCGCAGGGTGAGGATCAACTGGTCGAAGGCCGCAGCGCCGATCGGGTCCAGGCCTGCGGTCGGCTCGTCGAGGAACAGTATGTCCGGGTCCAGGGCCAGGGCCCGGGCCAGCGCTGCGCGCTTGATCATGCCCCCCGACAACGAGGCAGGGTACTTGTCGGCCGCGGAGATGGGCAGCCCGGCCAACGCCAGTTTCACCCCGGCCAGGTGCTCGGCATCTGCGCGGGATAACCCGGCATGCTCGATCAGTGGCAAGGCAACGTTCTCTGTCACTGTCAGGGAAGAGAACAGCGCGCCCTTCTGGAACAGTACGCCAAAACGCCGTTCGACCAATGAGCGCTGCGTTTCGCGCAGGCCGGCCAGGTCTTGGCCGAACACCTTGATCTGACCTTCGTTGGGGCGGCGCAGGCCGATGATACTGCGCAGCAGCACGGACTTGCCGCTGCCAGACCCGCCCACCACGGCAAGGATTTCGCCGCGGTACAGGTCCAGATCGAGGTTTTCATGCACCACTTGCCGGCCAAAACGGTTACAGATGCCGCGGGCCTCGATCACGCACTCACGTCGGTTCACCAGCCCATCTCCATGAAGAACAGCGCGGCCACCGCGTCGAGCACGATAACCACGAAGATCGACTGCACCACGGCCGAAGTCGTGTGTGCCCCGACCGACTCGGCACTGCCGCTGACCTTGAAGCCTTCCAGGCAGCCAATGGCGGCAATCAGAAAGGCAAAGAACGGCGCCTTGGCCAGGCCGACCAGAAAGTGCTGCACGCCAATATCGCTTTGCAGCAATGACAGGAACATGGCCGGCGAAATGCCCAGCGACAGGGCGCACACCACGGCCCCGCCGACGATACCGCAAAGCATGGCGACAAACGTGAGCAGCGGCAGGGTAATCAGCAGGGCCAGCACCCGGGGTACCACCAGCAGTTCCATGGGGTTGAGACCCAGGGTGCGGATCGCGTCTATTTCCTCATTGGCTTTCATCGAGCCGATCTGCGCGGTGAATGCGCTGGCGGTGCGGCCGGCCATGAGGATGGCGGTGAGCAACACGGCGAACTCGCGCAGGAACGAGAACGCCACCAGGTCGACGGTGAACACCGTTGCGCCGAAGTCGGCCAGCACCGTGGCGCCGAGGAAGGCCACCACGGCACCCACCAGAAAGGTCAGCAAGGCCACGATTGGCGCCGCATCCAGCCCCGTCTGTTCGATGTGGGCGACGACCGGGGTGATGCGCCAGCGGTGTGGCTGTAGGGCACGGCGTAGCAGCGTTTCGAGGATGACGCCGATGAAGCCGAGCAGTTGCATGCTGTCTTGCCACAGGGTGCCGACGGCGCAGCCTATACGCTCCAGCAGCAACAGCAGCACGTTGCGTTCGGGCTCCTTGGCCGGGATGCAATAGTCCTGGACCGATTGGTAGACATTCTTCAGCAGCGCCCGGTTGGCTTCCGGCAGCTCGTGGGTGCAGCGCGACAGACGCTCGGTGCCGAGCAGTTCAGCCAGCAGCGACGCACCGGCCGTGTCCAGGCGCCCCAGCTGGCTGAGGTCGGCGACGGTGTCGGGGGTGTATTGCGCACGCAGCCGCTCGCTGTCGCGTTTCAGGCTGGCGTAGTGCGCCAAGGTCCAGTCACCGGCAATGCGCAGGCAGGCCGGTTGACGGCTGGTATCCAGAGTGAGGCTGGGGGTGGTCATAGGCTCCATGCAACTGACTCGGCGCTAAGGCTCAGGGGCTGATCATAGCGCAGCAGGCCGGGGCTGTTTGGTGATTATGTGCTGTGTGCCAGCAGGTGTTGATTACCCGGCTGGCGCATCGTCGACCACCTTGAAGCGCAGTACGCCAATCACTTGGCCATCTTCGGTCAGAACCCGCACCTGCCACCTGCCCACCGGGTTGGGTGGGAAGTTCTGCTTGTGGGTCCAGGCCCGGTAGCCTTCCTTGCGCCCACCGTGGATGTCCAGGGCAATGCGGTCCACCTCCTGGCCGTCCTTCTGCCACACGTGGTAGATCCGCTCATTCAGGCCGCGTGGTGCGTTGATGGCGGTGTAGGCGTACAAGCCGCTGCTGCGAATGCTGCTGGCGGCAATTTCGTGCAGCGACTCGCCTGGCTGGCGGTTCAGCACTTCGGTGCTCACCGCCACCTCGGTCATCCACAGGGTTGCCGGTGGTACCCAGGAGCGCAACAACCAGCCGCCAGCACCCACCGACAACGTGACCAGCACCAAGGCCACAGCCCGGCGCCAGTTATTGATGGGAAAACTGCTGGCCAGGCTGGGAAACGACAGCGCCATGGCAATGATCAGCGCCAGCTTGAAGCTTTGTGCGGTGGTCAGGTGGACGATGATCGGCAGTGCCGTGAGCAACGCAGCGAACAGGGTCAGGGTATGCAGCGCCAGGAACAGCCAGCGCCGCGGAGCGAGCCATTTGTAGTACAGCGGGTCGATGATCGAAACCAGGCCGGCAGCGCCGAGCAAGCCGGTGAACACCAGCTGGCCGCTGTTCCAGGTCGTGGTGATGAAGAAGAAGGGCAATACGAAGAACAGTGTTTCCTGGTGGATCATCTGCGTGGCGTAGCGCAGCAGTGGCTGCGGGATTTCGCGGTTGAACGTGCGCGCGAACAGGCCGGTGAGTGTGTTTTCCAGCATCAGCCACACCCAGCTGACCAGCATCAGCACGGCAACCCAACTGGCCAGGCCGGCCTGGCGGTCGACCAGGATGAAGCTGCCGATGCCGGAAAGAAAACCCCCAAGCGCGATGATGCCGGGATAGCGTTTTAGCAGTTCGATGATGCGCTGGACGATGCGGGGGATCTGGGGCATTGGCTCTACAACAGGAGAAAGTCGGGTGGCTGTGCCGGCCGCTTCGCGGGTAAACCCGCTCCCACAGGATTACCACAGCTTCTGCAACAGTGGGGGCCCTGTGGGAGCGGGCTACCCGCGAAGAGGCCGGTACTGGCAAAAGAATACCGCCGATTCACCGCCGGCGTGTAGCACCGCTCGGCCGCTGCAGGCCATGCCGCCGCCAGCGCATCAGCCCCGCGGCCAGGAGCAGCCCTACCAGCAGGGCACCCAGCCCGTAGAATTCGTCATAACCCAGCAGCGGCTTTTCAATGCGTACGTAGCCGTCTTCCTTGAGCAATTCCCGCAACGCCTGGTTGGCTTGCTCCAGGGTGACCTGGCGCAGTTTGCGCACCGGGTTGGTGAAGCGGCCGTCGATGTAGTCGTTCAGCGCTCCCCAGTAGTAATCGGCCAAGGCACTGTTGCCTTGGGTGCTCCAGCTTTCCTTGGCGACACTGGCATCCTTGATGCGGGCGAACGTATCCGGGTCCAGCCCCTCTTTGCGCAGGTGCTTGAACAACCGCTGCATGACCGCTACGGCTTTGTCGATGTCATCGCGCTCCAGGTCGGCATTGACGCTCAGCAGGCCGGTGTCACCAAAACTTTCGCGCTGCACCGAGGGCCCGTACGACAAGCCATTGCGCAGGCGCAGCTGGTCGTAGATGGCCCAGTCCAGGTAGCGTGCCAGCAGGTCAAGGGTGGCCTGGTGGTCGTTGTCCAGTACCGGCTCGATGAAGAGCCAGTGCAGTTTCACGCCGTCACCGAGCCAGCCACGGGTCAGATCGCGACGCTGTTCGGCCTGCTGGGTGATGCTCTCCAGGTTGCGGCGCTCTTCCGGCTCGGTGGCCGGCAGCTCGCCAAACGAGCGTTCCAGATAGGCCGGCAACAGGCGGTCCAGGCCACCGACCATGATCAGGGTCATGTTGTTGGCGGCGTACCAGCGGTCGCGCAGGGCCTGGACCTGTTCCAGGGTCATGTCGTCGACGTTGGAGCGCTCTGGGCACTTCAGGCCCAGCTCGGTGGCCAGTTGGTCGCTGGCGGGGTGGCCGATGTCCTGGCGGTCGAGCCAGCGCTGCAGGTGACCGTAGTGGCCGCCATCCTCGCGTTCGATGATACGTTTGGCGGTGGCCAGGGCCTTGGCATCGATGTGGGTATCGCGGATGACCGCCAGCAACAGGTCGAGTACCTTGCGCTGGTTGCGCGCCGGGGCTTCGATGACGAAAGTGGTATCGGCACTGCTGGTAAAGGCGTTCCATTCCCCGCCAAGCGCCTGCAGGCGCTCTTCCAGGCCGCCTTCGCCGGTTTCATCGATGCCGCTGAACAACAGGTGTTCAAGCAGGTGCGGCAGCTCTTTCTGCTCGCAATCGAAATCATCCAGCCCAACCCCGACCACCAGGCGTATCGCCACATGGTCACGCTCGTAGCCATTTTTCAGAATCACCTGCAGGCCGTTGGGCAACAGGTAGCCTTCCACCCGCGACCGGTCGAGGGCGAAAGTGGGCAGGCTGCAGATCAGGAGGCAAACGAACATCAGGCAACGCATGGGCGAGCTAGGGTCCTCAGCTAGGCAGAATCAAGGCTGGCTGGCTTCATCCGGCACACTGTCGAGCATCAACCCGCCGGTGTCCGAGCCGCCCAGTACCACATAGGCACTGCTACAGAACAAAGAGTTCAAACGCTTCATGTCGGCGATCAGCTCCAAGTGTAGCGAACTGGTCTCCAGGCTTTGCATGACTTTGCGTTGCAGGCGGCTGACGTGGGCGTGGGCCAGGCGCCGCTCCTGGGCCCGGAACCGACGTTTTTCGCGCAGTAGCAAGCGGGCGCTTTCCGGGTCGGCGCTGAGGAACACCGACAAGCCCAGGCGCAGGTTGGCCAGCAATTGTTCCTGCAGGCCGGTCAGTTCTTCCAGGCCGACCTGGGAAAACTCACGGCGCTGGCTGGTCTTCTGCTGCTGGACCTTGCGCAGCATGCGCTCGATGAGGTCGCAGGCCAGCTTGAGGTTGATAGCCACTTCGATGATTTCCGCCCAGCGACGGTTGTCTTGCTCGCTGAGGTCCTCGCGTGTCATCTGCGCCAGGTACAGCTTGATCGCGCTGTACAGGGCGTCGGCATCTTCGCCCAGGGCGCGTACCTGCTGGGGCAGCGCCGTCTGGGTGCCCCGCAGGGCCCCCAGCATGGCTTCGAGCAGGCTGTCGACGATGTCGCCCAGGCGCAGGGTTTCCCGTGCGGCATTGGCAAGGGCCAGGCTGGGGGTCTCCAGTGCGGACGCGTCGAGGTGGCGCGCACGGATCTGGCCGTTGCTGTGTTCCCGCTCGGGCAGCAGCACATTGCACAGCCGACCCATGGGGTTGACCGTGGGTAGCATCAGCAAGCAACGGGAGGTGTTGTAGAGCAGGTGGAAGCCGATGACCAGCTCTTGCGGGCTGAAGCTCAGCGAGTCCATCCAGCCTACCAGCGGGTGCAGTACGGGAATGATCAACACCAGGCCGATCAGCTTGTACAGCAGGCTGCCCAAGGCCACCCGGCGGCCGGCGGCGTTCTGCATGCTGGTGCTGATGAACGCCAGCAGGCCACTGCCGATGTTGGCGCCGACTACCAGGCCAATGGCCACCGGCAGGCTGATGACCTCGGCACCGGCCAGGGTCGCCGTGAGCAGAACGGCCGCCAGGCTGGAATAAGAGACCATGGCGAACATCGCCCCGACCAGGGCATCGAGCATGATGTCGCCCGTCAGCGAGGCGAACAGCACCTTCACGCCCTGGGCATGGGTGATGGGCGCGGCGGCCTGTACGATCAGCTCCAGCGCCAGGATGATCAGGCCCAGCCCGATACCCACCCTGCCCAATTGGCCAGCCCGCGTCTGTTTGCGCGAAAGGAAGAAGATGACGCCGAGGAAGATCAACAGCGGCGACAGCCAGGATAGGTCGAACGTGAGTACCCGGGCCATCAGCGCAGTGCCGACATCGGCGCCGAGCATGATTGCCAAGGCGGGGGTCATGGCCATCAGGCCCTGGCCGACGAACGAGGTGACCAGCATGGCCGTGGCGTTGCTGCTTTGCACCATGGCAGTGACCAGAATGCCGGCAATGAATGCCAGCGGGCGCTTGTTCATGTTCTGGCCAATGATGCGCCGCAGATTCGAGCCGAATACCCGAAGGATGCCGGTGCGCACGATATGGGTGCCCCAGACCAGTAGCGTTACGGCCGAGAGCAGGTTGAGCAGGGTCAGCATGGCGAAGGCCCCCTGAAGCACAGGCCCATGGGGCCAAGGGAAGAAACGTGAGCGTTCGAATAGGTTTTCATTGCTCACTCAAAGCTTTAGCTGTTTTGCGCAGCGCTTGCCAGCTTCGCACGGTAGTCATCAATTTGAAACATACCGCAAATGAATCATTGCCGGCCTTGCAGACGCCGCGTAGCAGTGATTCAAAAATGAAAAAGGGCCCCGAAGGGCCCCCGCTGTCCTGCACGTTCTGCTCTTACTGACCCGGAATGTCCTTGCGCAGTTTCACTGGGTCATGCTCTTTGCCGTCCTTGCGGGCCAGGGCAGTGCGCATACGAATGTTGATGGCCTCGACCGCCAGCGAGAAGGCCATGGCGAAGTAGACGTAGCCTTTGGGCACGTGCACGTCGAACGCTTCGGCGATCAGTACGGTACCGACCACAATCAGGAACGACAGTGCGAGCATCTTCAACGATGGGTGCTTGTCGATGAAGTTGCTGATGGCGCCTGCACACAACATCATCACCAGCACGGCGACGACGATGGCAGCGATCATCACTGGCACGTGGGACACCATGCCTACCGCGGTGATCACCGAGTCCAGCGAGAACACGATGTCGATGATGGCAATCTGAATGATGGTGTAGAAGAACTTGCCACCTGCGCCTTTGGGCGCTTCATCGTTCTCGTCCTCACCTTCCAGGCCGTGGTAGATCTCTTGCGAGCTTTTCCACAGCAGGAACAGGCCACCGAAGAACAGGATCAGGTCACGCCCGGAGATGCCCTGGCCAAGCACCACGAACAGGTCGGCGGTAAGGCGCATGACCCAGGTGATCGACAACAGCAGCATGATGCGGGTGACCATGGCCAGGGCCAGGCCAAAGATCCGGGTGCGCGGCTGCATGTGCTTGGGCATGCGGCTGACCAGGATCGAGATCATGATGATGTTGTCGATCCCGAGGACGATCTCAAGCGCGGTGAGGGTAAAAAAGGCAACCCAGATTTCCGGGCTGGTCAGCCATTCCATGTTGTTTCCTTCGAGCGGTAAAGGCGACGCGCCCTGCAGGGCGCGTCGCGGTGGGGTAATACGCGTTTATTAAAGACTACTGAACAGCGGGAAAATGCCCATCAGCAGCGCGGCGAACATTATGCACAGGCACACCAGCACTGCCCACTTGAGTGTGAAGCGCTGGTGATCGCCAAACTCGATACCGGCCAGGGCTACCAGCAGGTAGGTCGAGGGTACCAGTGGGCTGAGCAGATGTACCGGCTGGCCGACGATCGATGCGCGGGCCATTTCAACCGGGCTGATGCCGTAGTGGCTGGCGGCCTCGGCCAACACCGGCAAAACCCCGTAGTAGAAGGCGTCGTTGGACATGAAGAAGGTGAACGGCATGCTCACGATTGCGGTGATCACTGCCATGTAGGGGCCCATCGCTTCAGGGATGACTGCCAGCAGGCTCTTGGACATGGCGTCGACCATGCCGGTGCCCGACAGAATGCCCGTGAAGATGCCCGCGGCGAAGATCAGCCCGGTGACTGCAAGCACGCTGCCGGCATGGGCGGCGATGCGGTCTTTCTGCTGTTGCAGGCAGGGGTAGTTGACGATCATGGCAATACTGAAGGCAATCATGAACAGCACCGGCAGCGGCAGGATACCGGCGATCAGCGCGACCATCAGGGCGGCAGTCAGCGCGCCATTGAAGTACAGCAGCTTGGGGCGGCGGGCTTCAGGGAATTGCGAAACGGTGATATCGCTATGGTCGATGTCATCGGTTGGCAGGTGCAGTTCACCCAGGCGGGCACGCTCACGCTTGCCGTACAGGTAGGCAATGGCCAGGATGGCCAGGACGCCGAACAACATGGCCGGGATCATCGGCACGAAAATATCCGACGGGTCCACGTGCAGGGCGCTGGCGGCACGTGCGGTCGGGCCGCCCCAAGGGGTCATGTTCATCACGCCGCCGGCGAGGATGGTCAGGCCGGCCATGATTCTCGGGCTCATCCCCAGGCGGCTGTACATGGGCAGCATGGCGGCGCAGCAGATCATGTAAGTGGTGGCGCCATCACCGTCGAGCGAAACCACCAGGGCCAGCACGGCGGTGCCCACCGAAACTTTCAGCGGGTCGCCCTTGACCAGTTTGAGGATCTTGCGCACGGCCGGGTCGAACAGGCCGGAGTCGATCATCAGGGCGAAATACAGGATCGCGAACATCAGCATCACGCCGGTAGGCGCGAGCTTGCTGATGCCCTCGAGCATCATCGGGCCGATCTTGGCGGAAAAACCGCCGAACAGGGCGAACAGGATCGGTACCAGGATCAGCGCGATCAAGGCCGACAGGCGCTTGGTCATGATCAGGTACATGAAGGTGATGACCATGGCAAAGCCGAGGAAGGTCAGCATGGCAATACTCCAGGCGTGGCGCTACGAAAGGAACGTCGATTCGGGCGGGTCAGCGCGTTTGGCGCTGCACGGGGAGCATGCGGAGGGAGATTGCGCGAAGGCGGGCACAGGAATACATCAGGATCACCATTGTTGTTGTTGATTGGGCCGGGCGCGGTTGTTACCGGGTGCCCTGGCTGACCGGTCTTGTGCCGGTGGTGGGGGCTATCCTATGAGCACAAGCTTTCAGCCAGCTTTCGCTGATGCAAAGGCGACGAGAGGTAGATGATGCAGCATGTGACCGAGGGTGGCTGCCATTGCGGCGCGTTGCGGTATCGGCTGGCGGGTGACCTGACGGACATCGCCCACTGCCACTGCACGATCTGTCGGCGGGTAAGTGGTGGGCTGGTCGTGACCTGGCTCACCCTACCCCGCTCGGATTTCCATTGGTTAACGGGTAAGCCGAACTGCTACGTGGCCCCGCCCAGTTGCAGCCGTTACTTTTGTGGGCGGTGTGGGGCCCATGTGGCGCTGGTGACCACGCACAGTCCCGAGACCATCGATGTGACCGTAGCCACCCTCGACCACCCGGAGGGCGTGCGCGCCAACCGCCATATCTGGGTAGGCAGCCGGTTGCCTTGGCTGCACCTTGATGAGGATTTGCCGGGGGAGCACGGGGAACGCCTTTAAGATGCTGTGCTCGTGCTGCGGGTCCTGCCGCTGGCAAGCCAACTCCACTAGGTGGAAGCCGGCTCGCCGCGGATAGGCGCAATTACAACTGCAGGCCACCTGCAGCCTTGTGCAGTGCCCGCAAATGCTCGCCTATCTGCTTCACATTGGCCTCTACCGCAGAAATTTCCCTGGCCCGCGAAGGGTCCAGCAGCGCCCTCACCTGCTTGTCCAGGTTGGTACTCAGGCGCAGCAACCGGGCCTGCCGTTCCTTGCTCTCCCGCTCCAGGTGTTCGCGTTCTTCGGGCTGCGGCAGTCCATAGCCTTTGCTGTCGAGCAATTCTGCCGGGCGGCTGAGGAAGCCGCTGTTGGCAAGCATTTGCTTGAGCGTGGCATCGGCCTTGTTGACGCTGCCATCTTTCAGCGCTGCGGCATTCAGGTAGCGCTGCTTGACCTCGTCCTGGGCCAGCAACAATTGCCGGCGCAGGCTGGCCTGCTCCAGCAGCAACAGCGCAGCGCTGGTGCGCAGGTCGGCCTGGGCGAACCAGGGGCGACGTTGTTCGGCGCTCAACGCCAGCCAGTCCTCCACCAGTTGCTGCTTGATCGGCAATTGCTTGCGCAGCACCTCGAACATGGCCTGGTACCGCTCGCGATAAGAGTCGAAGCGGTAGCCCAGGCGCAGTGCCTCGCGGGGGTTGTCGAGCACGCTCGTGTCGGCTAGCCCCCTGCCCTTGAGCACGGCCAGCAAACCGTTGGGCATGATGCTGTCCAGGTCATTCAATTGCGGGTTTGCGGTGCCGCTGCGCAGCAACTTCAATGACTCTACGGCACAGTTGTTGGACAGGAACCAGTAGTTGCCGTCGTAGCTCCAGTGCATTTCAGCAGCCTGGCGCACCAGGTTTTCAACTTCTGCGCGGTTCAGCTTCAAGGGCACCGAGGCTAGGCTGCGCAGCTCTGTCTTGGTGTATTCGTCGATGACTTGGCCCAGCGGCAGCACGAACAGACGCGATGGGTAGACGCCGACCAGGCCGTCCCAGCTCGATAGCTGCACATCGTTGACGAACGCGCGGTACGACAGCACCAGGCTCTGGTCCAGGTCGAGGCGGCAGTCTGGCCCGCGGGGGCGGCCGGGTTTGCAGATGACCAGGCGCAGCATGCTGTGGCCCCAGCGGCTGACCAGGTTCTGGTTGGCTTCGGCCAACAGGTAGTCCACTTCATAAACCCGCTCGGGGTCGATTTCGCCCAGTGGCTGGCGGGCGAAGTCGCTGCCAGCATTGATGAATGGCAAGCCCTTGGCACAAGTGTGCTGTGGCGGTGCCCAGCCGAAATGCTCGTGCAGGTACTGGTTGAGCGCAGGGCGGCGGCAACCGTAGCTCGGGTCCAGGAGGAAGTACTCCATGTTCACCGCGAGGTATTCCTTGGGGCTGCTGAGTTCATAGCTGTCGGGGCTGCGTACGAACTGGCCGTTGTGCTGCTCACGCTCACCCCGGCGGCCCACGTATTGTGGCCAGCCGGCCAGGTCAAGCAGGCGCGGGTCATCGCTGAGGGTGAAGCGGCGCTCAGCCTGGCCGCGGCATTCTTCAGGCAGGCCGATTTTGCCAACGGTGCCCTGTTGGCGTTTACAGCGGGCAATCAGCGATTTTTCGCGGCTGGGCCATAGGCGCGCACGGTCGTAGATATGGCTGAGTTCGTGTAGCACAGTGGCCAGCAGCTCTTGTCGCACGGTGCCATGAGGGCGGTTGGTGCGCTCAGTGGCGGCACTGCCATCGGTGAGCCCGGGCAGCAGGCGACGGTTGAGCTGAAGGGTAGACACCAGTGTGGCCTGCCCATAGGCGTCGGCTGGCATGTTGTCGCTCCAGCTGACCTGCACGCGGCGGTCGAGTTGCTGTTTGAAGCGCGGGGGCAGCTTGGCCATGGCCTCGTCAAGCAGGGCCTGGCTGGCTTGGGTTTGCTGTGGGTCGAGGCCGGACGACTGCAGCTCGAGCTGCAGGCTGGCCAAGGCGGGCGTGCCGAGCAGCGTCAGGGCGCAGCCGAGCAGCCAGGCACGCACGCGCTTCACAGTGCGAGGATTGCTTCGGCCAATACCTGGTCGCTGGCGCCGCGTGCTTCCGGAACGCGCTCGCGCAGGGTGGTGAGGGCAGCTTCGAGCTGCGCGCCACGGATGTCTCCGTTGCTGGCCACGAAGCTGGCCGCGTCGTCGTGGGCTTCGCGTACCACTTTCGAGTCGCGGATCGAGGTGGTGGTGTCCGAGGTGAAGTCGATCGAACGGCCAAAGGCACGCACGATGATGTTGCTGGTGGCCACCAGGGTCTGTGCCTGGGCCAGGTCAGCCAGCAGGAGCATGCCGAGGGTAGCGGCAATCAGCGGTTTACGCATGGAGCATCTCCGAAAAATTACAGGGAGTCAGAAGTAGTCATTGGACGAGAATTGCTTGCGCCAGTTCCAGATCGCCAACGCCCTGCCGCACGCAATTATGGCGTAATGATTCCAGGGCAGCTTCCAGCCGTGCACCGCGGATCTGGCCATGGGTGGCGACGAATGCCGCGGCATCGTCACGCGCCTCACGCACCAATTTGCGGTCAAAGGGTGCAGTGGTGACCTGGCTGGTGGCGTAGGCCGAGATCACCAGGCCTTGGGTGGTGGTGTCCATGGCATGGGCGCTGGCCATGCCGGCAAGGGAAAACAGCAGCGGCAACAGATAACGCATGGGTTCTACGACAACTGGAATGAACGGTGGCGAGGGCTGGCCCGGCTGTACGGGGGCACCCGGCACAGCCTGGGCGCTTGTCGGCGCTTAGATTGCCAGGATGGCCTGGGCCAGTTCGGCGTCGCTGGCCTGCAGGCTCGGCATTTGTGCGCGGATGTGCAGGAACGCGCTTTCCAGCTTGGCACCGCGGATATCGCCTTGGCTGCCTACGAAACTGGCAGCGTCGTCACGGGCGGCCTGGACGATTTTATCGTCACGGAACGACGAAGAAACATCCGAGGTGGCGTCGGTGGACGCAGCTACCGCCCCTACTACAGCGTCGGTGGTGACGACGAAACTGGTGGCGTTTGCGGTGCCAGCCAGGCTCAGCATAAGAGCGGCGCCAATCAGATATTTACGGGACATTTCGTGGACTCCTGAACTCGGGTCGGGTGGTTCTGCTTATCGGACGCTCGCATTGCTGGTCGCGGTACGTATGACAGTGGTTTCTACCAGACTGCCAAGCCAAGCGTATCACGCGCCGGTGTTTCCAGATGTTAACTGAAGAACGGCCTGCGGAACTGTATCGGTTAATTCTTGATATATAAAAATTGTACCTGTCCAGCGCTCGGCGCTAGGCGCTGTATGCCACAAACAAAAAACCCGTCGCAGTTGCCTGCAACGGGTTTCAGGAATTCGCGGTGCCGGCCGGAGCCGGTAAGCCGGTGCTTAGCGCCAGAAAGGCTTGCTCAGCTCTTCATAACGCTGCGATTCGCTGATGCCAGCGTCGGCCAGCAGGCGAGCGTCCAGGCGAGCCAGTTGACGGCGGCTTGCCATGCGGCGCTGCCACAGCAGCAGAGTGGACAGTGCGCGCAGCGGCAGCGATGCGTTGGATTGCTGGGCGTTGCTTTCAAAAACCAGACCGGAACTGAGGGTACGTTCCATGATGCTTCATCCTTCCGCTTATGGCGGGTTTAGGTAGTGATTTAACTGATGCCAATGATCCTCCTCTCTTGTCCAGAACAGTAGATACAGTTCATGCGAAAGACGATGGCTCAGTTAACTGTGTAACCCTACTGTTGCACTCGAAACAGGCGCAACTGTACTGGTCTGCATCTTTATGGTGCATTTTTGGTGTGTGGCGATGTTCTGCAGGCTTGAAAGAAGCCTAGGACAGGTACAGTAGTACAGTTCTGGATATTCTTGTGTCTGGACGTGAAACGCGAATGGGCTGGAACAGCAGAAGCGGGGCTGCTGTTCCAGACCGCCGCTGGATCAGCTCGCTTGCATGCGGCCGGTTTCTTCCAGGTTCTCGTGCCAACTCAGCGCTTCGCGCAGGATATGTGGCGTATGGCCGCCACGTTGGCAAGCGCGCTCGAAGTAATCGTTCAGTGCCGCGCGGTAGTCTGGGTGCACACAGTTGTCGATGATCACGCGTGCCCGCTCGCGCGGGGCCAGGCCACGCAGGTCGGCCAAACCTTGTTCGGTAACCAGGATGTCCACGTCGTGTTCGGTATGGTCCACATGGCTGACCATCGGCACCACACTGGAAATCGCACCGCCTTTGGCAATCGACTTGGTAACGAATACAGCAAGGTGGGCGTTACGGGCGAAGTCACCCGAGCCACCGATGCCGTTCATCATCCTGGTGCCACACACATGGGTGGAATTGACGTTGCCGTAGATGTCGAACTCCAGCGCGGTGTTGATACCGATGATGCCCAAGCGCCGCACGACCTCAGGATGGTTGGAGATTTCCTGCGGGCGCAGCACGAGCTTGTCCTTGTAGCGCTCGAGGTTACCGAATACATCGGCATTGCGGCGGGTCGACAGGGTGATGGAACTGCCCGACGCAAAACGCAGCTTGCCGGCGTCGATCAAGTCGAAGGTCGAGTCCTGTAGCACTTCGGAGTACATGGTCAGGTCTTCGAAGGGCGACTCGATCAAGCCGCACATCACGGCGTTGGCAATACTGCCGATGCCGGCCTGCAGTGGGCCGAGCTTGTTGGTCATGCGGCCAGCTTCCACTTCCTTCTTCAGGAAGTTGATCAGGTGGTTGGCGATACCCTGGGTTTCGTCATCTGGCGGCAACACTGTAGATGGGGAGTCCGGTTGGTCGCTGATGACGATACCCACGATCTTGGCCGGGTCGATCGGGATGGCGGTGCTGCCGATACGATCGTCGACCTTGACCAGCGGAATGGGCGTGCGGGTCGGGCGGTAGGTCGGGATATAGATATCGTGCAAACCTTCGAGGTTGGTGTTGTGCGAGAGGTTGATCTCGACAATCACCTGCTTGGCGAAGATGGCGAAACTGGCCGAGTTACCCACCGATGTAGTAGGTACGATGTGGCCCTGCTCAGTGATGGCCACGGCTTCGATGACCGCGATGTCCGGCAGCTTCAATTGCTGATTGCGCAGTTGTTCGACGGTTTCCGACAGGTGCTGGTCGATGAACATCACCTTGCCGTCGTTGATGGCCTTGCGCAGAGTGCTGTCTACCTGGAAAGGCATGCGGCGTGCCAACACGCCGGCCTCGGTCAGTTGCTTGTCCAGGTCGTTGCCCAGGCTGGCGCCGGTCATCAGGCTGATCTTCAGTGGCGACTGTTTGGCACGTTCGGCCAGTGCATGCGGGACGGCCTTGGCCTCACCGGCGCGGGTAAAGCCGCTCATGCCGACAGTCATGCCGTCCTCGATCAGACCAGCGGCATCAGCCGCACTCATTACCTTGCTGTGCAGAGAGGACAAGCGGATACGGTCACGGTACATGGATTGTTATCTCGGGCTACTGAAACTACTGCAGCGCAGTCTAGAGATTTCGCCCATTGCCGTCCCACGACCATGGTCGTATGAGAAGCCTCTCGGTAGAGCCGTTGATCCGGATCAATAAAAAGAAAGCCCCGGTAAATGCTTACCGGGGCTTCCTTTATATCGGCGGGTTTGCTGCGGTGTTTTATTCTACAGCCTTGACCATGTCTTCGATAACCTTCTTGGCGTCACCGAATACCATCATGGTTTTGTCCAGGTAGAACAGTTCGTTATCCAGGCCGGCGTAGCCGCTGGCCATCGAGCGCTTGTTGACGATGATGGTCTTGGCTTTGAACGCTTCGAGAATCGGCATGCCGGCAATGGGCGACTTGGGGTCGTTTTTCGCCGCAGGGTTGACCACGTCGTTCGCGCCAAGCACCAGTACCACGTCGGCCTGGCCAAACTCGGCGTTGATGTCTTCCATTTCAAAGACCTGGTCGTAAGGGACTTCGGCTTCGGCCAGGAGCACGTTCATATGCCCAGGCATACGCCCCGCCACTGGGTGAATCGCGTACTTCACGGTCACACCGTTGTGGGTCAGCTTTTCGGTCAGTTCCTTGAGTGCATGCTGGGCACGGGCCACCGCCAGGCCATAGCCCGGAACGATGATCACGCTGTCGGCGTTGCTCAACAGGAAGGTGGCATCGTCAGCCGAGCCGGACTTGACCGGGCGCTGCTCTTGCGAGCCTTGCGCCGCCCCAGCGTCGGTATCGCCACCAAAGCCGCCGAGGATGACGTTGAAGAACGAGCGGTTCATCGCCTTGCACATGATGTACGACAGAATGGCGCCAGAAGAGCCCACCAACGAGCCAGCGATAATCAGCATCGAGTTGTTCAGCGAGAAGCCGATACCCGCTGCCGCCCAACCCGAGTAGCTGTTGAGCATTGAAACAACCACCGGCATGTCGGCGCCGCCAATCGGAATGATGATCAGCACACCCATGACAAAGGCCAGGGCCAGCATGAGGGTGAAGGCACTGTAGTGGCCAGTGAACGTAAACAGCAGGCCCAAGGCGATGGTGGTCAGGCCCAGGATCAGATTGAGCTTGTGCTGACCGGCGAACTGTACGGGTGCGCCCTGGAACAGGCGGAATTTGTATTTGCCCGATAGCTTGCCGAAAGCGATCACCGAGCCAGAGAAGGTAATGGCACCAATGGCTGCGCCGAGGAACAGTTCCAGGCGGTTACCGGTAGGGATCGGGTCGCTGATGGCTGCAACAATGCCCATCGACTGCGGTTCGAGCACTGCGGCGATAGCGATGAAAACCGCAGCCAGGCCGATCATGCTGTGCATAAAAGCGACCAGTTCGGGCATCTTGGTCATCTCGACCCGCTTGGCCATGATCGAACCGGCGGTACCACCCACCAGCAGACCGACCAGTACGTAACCGATGCCGGCCGTGGCCCCACCGTTACCTATGGAGAGCGCCGCGAGCTTATAAATGAGGCCAACCGTAGTGAGGATGGCGATGCCCATGCCGATCATGCCGAACAGGTTGCCGCGCCGCGAGGTGGTCGGGTGCGACAGGCCCTTGAGCGCCTGGATGAAGCACACCGAGGCGACGAGGTAGAGGAGCGTTACCAGATTCATGCTCATGCTTACTTCTGCGCCTCGTTCTTGGTTTTCTTCTTGAACATTTCCAGCATGCGGCGGGTGACCAAGAAGCCACCGAACACATTGACTGCGGCCAAGGCCACCGCCAGGGTGCCCATCAGTTTGCCGGCCGGGGTGACGGTCAGTGCGGCGGCCAGCATGGCACCGACGATGACGATCGCCGAGATGGCATTGGTGACCGCCATGAGTGGGGTGTGCAGCGCCGGGGTGACATTCCACACCACGTGGTAGCCCACATAAATGGCCAGCACGAAGATGATCAGGTTGTAGATGCCGTGGGAAATCAGCATGTCTTCCATTGTCGTGCTCCTTAGCCGTTCTTGCGGACGACCTGGCCATCGCGGCACATCAGGCAGGCCGCGACGATGTCGTCTTCGAGGTTGATGGTCAGTGCGCCGTCCTTGTCGAACAGCAGCTTCATGAAGTCCAGCAGGTTGCGCGCATACAGCGCCGAGGCATCGGCGCCGACCTGGGCCGGCAGGTTGGTGGGGCCGACGATGGTCACGCCATGCGCCTGAATGACCTGGTCCGCCACGGTCAGCGGGCAGTTGCCGCCTTGGGCTGCGGCCAGGTCGATGACGACCGAGCCAGGCTTCATCTGGGCCACCGTTTCGGCACTGAGCAGGGTTGGCGCCTTGCGGCCTGGGATCAAGGCGGTGGTGATGACGATATCCGCCTGCTTGGCGCGCTCGTGCACGGCCTGGGCCTGGCGTTGCATCCAGCTGGCTGGCATTGGCCGGGCATAGCCGCCGACGCCTTCGGCGCACGCGCGTTCTTCGTCGGTCTCGTAGGGGACGTCGATGAACTTGGCACCCAGCGACTCGATCTGCTCCTTCACCGCCGGGCGTACGTCGGACGCCTCGATCACTGCGCCCAGGCGCTTGGCCGTGGCGATGGCCTGCAGGCCGGCAACGCCCGCACCCAGGATCAGTACCCGGGCGGCTTTGACCGTACCGGCGGCGGTCATCAGCATGGGCATGAAGCGTGGGTAGTGATGGGCAGCCAGCAGCACGGCCTTGTAACCGGCGATGTTCGCCTGTGACGACAGCACGTCCAGGCTCTGCGCCCTTGACGTGCGGGGCGCGGCCTCCAGCGCGAAGGCGGTGATCCCGCGTTCGGCCATCTTGCCGATCATTTCGCTGTTGAAGGGGTTGAGCATACCTACCAGCAGGCTGCCGCTGTTGATCAGGGCCAGTTCCTGGTCGTTGGGCGCGACCACCTTCAGGACCAGTTTGGCGCCGTATGCATCGGCTGCGGTCCCCAGGGAAGCACCCACGGCCTCATAGGCACTGTCCGGAATGGCGGCGTTGAGCCCTGCCCCCCGTTGAACGGTGACCTGATGGCCCTGGCCAATCAGTTTCTTGATGGTTTCGGGGGTCGCAGCGACCCTTGTCTCACCGGTCTGCGTCTCGAGAGGAACACCAATGTGCACGACTATTTCTCCTGCGGTGACCTTTGTTTTTGTCAAAGCCAGCGCACTGCGAATGGTGTGCTGGGTGGCTGTGGAGCGCCATCCCGCCGGATCCTGGGCGGGCGAAGCATTTTGCAGACGAACCCATAGGGCTTCAACCGGTTCTGGAGCGAAACGAAGTTAAAACTACAAGTCACCCTGTGACCGCTTGTCGCACGCATAAGATCGCAGCCCATCAACTACGGGCTTTTGCCAGATTAGAAGAAAAAAACAAAAAAATTTTGGCCAGTTCGCTGATGGCTTGTTCGATGTCGCAAAATAACCCGCAAAGCCGCGTAGTCAGGACGCTTAGCGGGTATTTTTGTGCGTACGTAACAGTTTACGAATATGCGACAAATACATATATCTGTAGGTGTTAAAAATAATTGACTACGGGGTCAGGTTATCCCGTTCCTGGGCATATGCCTGCGCTTGGCTCACCAGCCAGTCACGGAATGCGCGCAGTGATGCGGACTCCACCTTGCGTTCTGGAATCATCAGATAGTAGGCCTTGTCGCTAGTCAGGACGTGTCTGTTAGCGACTACCAGCCTACCCTCCTGCAACTCGCGCTGGATCAGAAACGGCGGTATCAGCGCGACGCCCATCTCGTGCATGGCCGCTTGGGCAAGCATCGAAAATAGCTCATAGCGTGGGCCGGTCATGTCACGTTCCACATTCATGGCCACGCTGGCAAACCATTGCCGCCACGCGTACGGCCGCGTGCTCTGCTGCAACAGTGGCAGCTCAGCGATGTGCCGTGCTTCGAGCGTGCCTTGCCCGCCCAGCAGTGCCGGGCTGCATACGGGTAACGGGTTTTCCCCCATCAGCCGCTGCGACTGTGTGCCAGACCAGTCGCCATCACCAAAATAGATAGCGGCATCGAATGTTGTGTCCGCGAACAGAAATGGCCGGGTGCGGTTGGTGAGGTTCACGGTGACCTCCGGGTGGCGCTGCTGGAAGTCTTTGAGGCGCGGTAGCAGCCATTGGGTACCGAATGTCGGTACTACTGCCAGTTCGATCACGCTGGCGCCCTGCTGTCGCATCACTGACAAGGTGTCGCGCTCCACTGCGTCCAGTTGCGCGGCAACCTGGCGGCTGTACGACAGGCCCGCCTCGGTCAGCTTCACACCACGGCGCGAGCGGCGAAACAACTCTACGTTAAGGAACGTTTCCAGGCTGGCAATCTGTCTGCAGACGGCGCCCTGGGTCAAGGAAAGCTCCTGGGCGGCCTTGGTGAAGCTCTGGTGACGCGCAGCGGCCTCGAAGCAAACCAATGCAGAGGTGCTGGGGATCTTGCGTCGCATGTACGTCAACCTCACTCGTCAGGCCGCAAATGTGGCGGGGTTCTGATTTTCGAAGTGACAAAATATCACTATATGGTGCGCAATCCTCGTTTGTATCAGCGGGCAATCAGTCCTAGGCTCAAAGGCACATAAAAACTCCGCCCCCTTCTCGAGGATTCCGCTCATGGCTGGTAAAGCAAGCTTCAACTGGATCGATCCACTGCTGCTGGATCAGCAGCTCACTGAAGAAGAGCGCATGGTGCGTGACAGCGCGTATCAGTTCGCCCAGGGCAAGCTGGCCCCGCGTGTACTCGAGGCGTTTCGTCATGAGCAGACCGACCCGGCGATTTTTCGCGAAATGGGGGAAGTGGGCCTGCTGGGTGCGACCATCCCCGAGCAATACGGCGGCAGCGGCTTGAACTATGTGTGCTATGGACTGATTGCTCGCGAAGTGGAGCGTATCGACTCCGGCTATCGTTCGATGATGAGCGTTCAGTCTTCGCTGGTGATGGTGCCGATCAACGAATTCGGTACCGAAGCCCAGAAACAGAAGTACTTGCCCAAGCTGGCGAGTGGGGAATGGATCGGTTGCTTCGGTTTGACCGAGCCTAACCATGGCTCTGACCCGGGCTCGATGATTACCCGGGCCAAGAAGGTCGAGGGCGGTTATCGCCTGAGCGGCAGCAAAATGTGGATCACCAACAGCCCGATCGCTGACGTATTCGTGGTCTGGGCCAAGGATGACGCTGGTGATATCCGTGGCTTCGTCCTGGAAAAGGGCTGGCAGGGCCTGAGTGCGCCTGCAATTCATGGCAAGGTCGGTTTGCGCGCGTCGATCACTGGCGAGATCGTCATGGATAACGTGTTTGTGCCGGAAGAGAACATCTTCCCCGATGTACGTGGCCTCAAAGGTCCGTTCACTTGCCTGAATTCGGCCCGTTACGGCATTTCCTGGGGGGCGCTGGGTGCTGCAGAGGCCTGCTGGCACACCGCCCGCCAATACACGCTGGACCGTCAGCAGTTCGGTCGCCCACTAGCTGCAAACCAGCTGATCCAGAAAAAGCTGGCGGACATGCAGACCGAGATCACGCTGGCGCTGCAAGGCTGCCTGCGCCTTGGGCGCATGAAGGACGAGGGCACCGCGGCGGTGGAAATTACCTCGATCATGAAGCGCAACTCCTGCGGCAAGGCGCTGGATATCGCACGCATGGCACGCGACATGCTCGGTGGTAACGGGATTTCCGACGAATTCGGTGTTGCCCGCCACCTGGTCAACCTGGAGGTGGTCAACACCTATGAAGGTACGCACGACGTACATGCGCTGATCCTGGGGCGCGCGCAAACCGGTATTCAGGCTTTCTATTGATAAGGAGCCAGTCCATGGGTGCGTTATCACATCTGCGGGTGCTGGACCTGTCGCGCGTGTTGGCCGGCCCTTGGTCTGGCCAGATCCTCGCTGACCTGGGGGCTGACGTGATCAAGGTCGAGCGGCCGGGCAGCGGGGACGATACCCGCGCCTGGGGGCCGCCCTTCCTTAAAGGTACCAATGGCGAGAACACGAGCGAGGCGGCTTATTATCTGTCGGCCAACCGCAACAAGCGGTCGGTGACGATCGATTTCACGCGGCCAGAGGGCCAGCGCCTGGTGCGTGAGCTGGCGGCGAAGTGCGATATCGTCATCGAGAACTTCAAAGTAGGTGGGCTGGCGGCCTATGGGCTGGATTACCAAAGCCTCAAGGCCGACAATCCGCGGCTTATTTATTGCTCCATTACCGGCTTCGGGCAGACCGGGCCTTACGCCCGGCGCGCTGGCTATGACTTCATGATCCAGGGTCTGGGTGGGCTGATGAGCCTGACGGGGCGCCCGGAGGGTGAAGAAGGCGCTGGGCCAGTCAAGGTAGGTGTTGCCCTTACCGACATTCTGACCGGGCTGTACTCAACGGTGGCTATGCTGGCCGCCCTCGCCCATCGCGACCAGACTGGGGTCGGCCAGCATGTCGACATGGCGCTGCTGGATGTGCAGGTGGCTTGCCTGGCGAACCAGGCAATGAACTACCTGACCACGGGCACGGCGCCCCGTCGCCTGGGCAATGCCCACCCCAACATCGTGCCTTATCAGGATTTTCCTACGGCGGATGGCGATTTCATTCTTACCGTGGGCAACGACAGCCAGTTCCGCAAATTCGCCGAGGTGGCCGGGCAGCCTCAATGGGCGACTGATCCTCGCTTTGCCACCAACAAGCTGCGTGTTGCCAACCGGGCTGAGCTGATTCCATTAATTCGCCAGGCCACCGTGTTCAAGACCACGGCCGAATGGGTGAGCCAGTTGGAGGCAGCGGGTGTGCCGTGTGGGCCAATCAATGATCTTGCCCAGGTGTTCCGTGACCCCCAGGTGGTGGCACGCGGGCTGGCGGTCAGTATCCCGCATGCGTTGGCAGGCAGTGTGCCGCAGGTGGCAAGCCCGATACGTTTGTCGGCGACACCTGTCGAGTATCGGCTGGCGCCGCCTATGTTGGGTGAGCATACCGAGGTCGTGCTTGAAGAGGTGTTAGGGCTAGGAGCGGAAGAAGTGCGCCAGCTGCGCAGCGCTGGCGTGTTGTAGGGAATGCTGGTCCAGCTATATAGCGGGGAGGCCGCCAGGCCTCCCCGCTTTGCTTTTTAAGCGCCCTGAAAGTTTATTTGAATTAAAGGTTGACGCCCTCTCGAATCCCCTTATAATGCGCCCCACTTCCAGCGACAACGGAACGACAAACTCCTTGAGATTCAATGAGTTAACCGATTCGGAAAGCGCTGTAAGGGCTACGATCAAATGATCGAAAACGGTTGAGATGATGGTTGACAGCGCTTCTAAACGCTGTATGATTCGCCTCCCGCTACGAGAGATCGCAGCGAGTCAAGTGTTTGAAGCTAAACGAGTTTCTCGCAAAAAACTTCAAAATAAACGCTTGACAGCAAATGAGGAAAGCGTAGAATGCGCGCCTCGGTTGAGACGAAACACTCTCAGCCAATCGCTCTTTAACAAATCGAATCAAGCAATTCGTGTGGGTGCTTGTGAGTATGGGCTGGTAGTCAAAAAGATTATCAGCATCACAAGTGGCCATGCGAGAAATCACATAGTCATTTGAGATTGCTGAGCCAAGTTTAGGGTTTCTTAAAAACCCAAGCAGTATTGA
>Ga0308157_10000927_pt1 | contig 73759 bp, 71 predicted proteins | sample PhyBR1_FD_201035 | JGI IMG/M metagenome (GOLD analysis project Ga0308157, IMG submission 201035) | Phyllosphere microbial communities from UC Gill Tract Community Farm, Albany, California, United States - DLSLB.R1 | ecosystem: Host-associated > Plants > Phyllosphere > Unclassified | place: USA...
CTGCTGTATTCGCCAATGATTTTTGCTGTAATTTGGTTTTAAAATCCTGATTAAGATCCTGTGTAATAATTTTCCATTCGGTTCTAATAAAATACAATGCAAACTTAATCTGCTTGTCTAAAAGTTGTGTATGGTTGTTTTCCTGATAGTATAAATTCCCCACAGTTTCAATGTATTCCACCGTTGTATTTTTAACCGGATCAATCACGGGAACAATTCGCTGTTTGCGTTTTCCGTAGAAAATTACGTAAAGTAGTAAACCAATAATCAGCGTGTACCAGGCAAATCGCAGACTTTTATGTTTAAATATTACGTTTAAAATTGAATTGTTGCTTTCGCGTTCGCCGATATTATAGTTTTCATCAAACCAAACAACGTTTTCTTTTTTAATGAACGATACAAATTCTTCTGTAAAAATGCTTGATTTCTCCTCATTATTTAAAATGTAAAAATTGGTCAGTAAAATAGGCGAGGAGCTTATGTAAACCGTTCCCTTACCAAATTTGGTGCTTATAAACGAAATATTGTTGTTTAACTTTGCAATTGCAGTGTAATTCTCCGGATTTTTTACCGTAAAAATGTTGTTGTATTCATCTTTAATTTTTAATGTATCAACGGAACTGCCTTTATTTACAAAATGTAAATTGTTGGTTTTAATATTGTGCAGATGAATTTTTAAGGTATCTAAAATATAGCTGTTTCCGTAGTAAAAATTTTCCGAAGCAATAACTAAATCGGCTCCATCACTCACTTTTTTCAATACTTGCTGAACAGAAAGATCATCTAAACCAGATTTATTTTCAACAAACAGATAGGTTGTTTTGTTTTCGGATGTTTGTTCGTTATCTAAAAAATATTCGTACGGAGTTAATGATGTTTTTGTTAATTTTTGATCTTTCAACAAATTTGGAAGCTCCTGATTAAAAACATATAAACCATACGGATCTTTACTTTGCGTGTTAAAATTTCGGTTCCAGTTTATTGGGTTTGGAAAGTACAGCTGAATAAACATTACAACAAATGCAGCCAATAAAAAGTACACGAAATATTTTATGTATTCGGTTTTCATGATTCTTTATTTATTAATTGGATGAATTGTTGCTCGATTTTTTCAAAATCTTCTACGGAAATTTCGTGTAAACCGTACCAAACATTATCGTAAATGTAAGATATGTAGCTAAATGCCGTTTTATTAGTCGTATCGCTTATTTCTGCTACGTATTGCTTGGTTGTTTTGTTTGGTTCATAATCGATAAAATTGCTTTGCGACCAGCTTTTTAATGTCCATAAATAATAATAGCGAACCGCTTTTCGCAAGTTGTTTTCTTGTTTTGCCTGTTGTGTTAAAAGGTTAAAATCGATGATGTCAATATTTTCTTCAATGAATTTTTCGCTAATAACCGTTTGTTCTTTTTTAGAAAATAGTTTGATAAATCCTTTTTTGTTCAGATAATAAACCAAGAATCCCAAAGCGATTACCGCCAAAAAAACAATAACGATATTGACAATTTCATCAAGAATATCGGAAGATCCGTTGGAATCTGTCTTAAACCAATCTAAGAAATTACGCCACCATTCGCGTATTCGGGCTAAAAATCCGCTTTCTTTTTTTACGTTGTATTCAAAATCTGATGATGAATAGTTTTCTTTAAAATCGGCACGAAACTTTCGGTGTTTCAACTCCTCGTTATTCAACGGAACCAAAGCGCTTGTCAGCGTATCGTTTGCCAGATTAGTTTCGGTAAATTCAACAACTTTTGCTGCCGTTTGCTGTGGTTTTGATATAGTATCAAGCGGTTTACCAACTTGTGAAAAAGTCGATAAACTTAAAAATAAAGCAGCAAAAGCAAGTGTTTTATTCATGTTTTCCTATTTCATCAATAGATTCGCGCATTGAATTGTATTCTAATTTTTCGCGTTCAGAATAATAAACCAGTCCGTTTTGTATCAATAATAAGTGATTTAAGATCATAGAAACCAAGATCGAAAAACAATAAATCACAACCATTACCACAAGAAAAATTGATATGCCAGAACCATCGATATTTTCCATATTCTGTGCACCTTGTCTTCCAAAAACAAGTCCGAAAATAGTGATCATATAAGGAATCATGGTAACAATTGTACTTATTACATAAACAATAATCAGCATACACAAACTTGCGCCAACAATGTTCCAAAAGTTGTTGGTAATGGTGTAAAACGCATGTTTCAAAGCAGCGAAAAAGTCTTGTTTTTTATCGATATAAAAATAAAGTGTAAGTGAATACCACGTTATAAAAAACGGAACCAACAATATAATTATAAAGATTCCTATAATTACAAAACTTAATATGATAGCTATTGAAAAAGCGATAATTCCTACAATTGCAAACGTAATAAAGCTTAACAAACCAAAAAGAAGCAATCTGCCAAAATCGTTTTTAAAAAGTTCACGAATTGATTTTAACGAGGGTTTTTCGTTGCTGTTTTTTCCTATCAAATGCATGTAATAAACAGGGTACGAATGATTTAACATACCCAGATAAAGCGATATAATAAATAGCGCAATAAAGCCAATAACAAGCACTACTGCATTTTCGGTAACAAAAGCATTGTCTAAAGTTTCACCAGTCATTGAACCGAAAGAGGTTGTTAAAATGCGGTAATAGAAAGTTCCGATCATTGACATAGAAACCATTAAAAGCAACAAGGCAATAAAAGCGAACTTTAAATAGTTTTTAAAATAATTTTTTCCTTGTAATTTTATGAATGTAAATGTGTCTGAAATATACTCGCCAAACGCACGTACTTTAAAAAGTTGAAACATATTATGAATTTTTAAGTGTTTTTTTGTGTACTAAAAAAGGATAAATAAAATAGTAAAATGTTATTAATACCAATGTACTTATTATAATTAAATAGTTTAAGATATTAGGCATTTCTTTGGCGTAACGCGTAATGTAACCTTCTATCAATCCTGCAAAAATAGTAAAAGGCATGGTACTTATAAACAATTTAAAACTGTTTTTAAAACCAATTTTTAACGATTGCATGCGTGTGTACGTTCCGGGAAACAATATACTTGCACCCAACATAAATCCGGCACAAACTTCAATAACAATTGCCATGATTTCCATTGATCCGTGCAGCCAGATTCCGCGGATACTTTCATTAAAAACTCCTTTTTCGTAAAAAAAGTACTGAAAACTGCCCAACATAACCGCATTTTGAAACATGATATATAAAGTTCCCAACCCAAGAAATACGCCGTAAATGTAACATCGCATTCCAACATATAAATTGTTAAGCGTTATTCCAAAAGCGCTTCCCCAGTTCGACGATCCTTTATAAACTGCCATAGCATCGCCATTTGCAATATTGTCTAATGTTTTATTTACATATGCATCGCCCAATATCAAACGGACAAAACGTTCGTCATAAGCAGCCGAAACTGCACCGATCGCTACAAAAACCAGAAATAAAATCAGAGAGAAATATAAAACCTTTCGGTATTTGTAGGCTATCAACGGAACATCGTAAAAAAAGAAGGTACTTAATACATTCTTTTCGTACTTATAATTAGTGTAAACCTTTTGGTGTACGGTGCTTGCAAGGTTGTTTAGGTAAACGGTTAAATCGCTTTTTGGGAAATATGTTTGAGAAAAAGACAGATCATTTGTAAGCTGAACATACATTTGAGACCAGTCATCGGCAGAAATTTTATTTTTTACGGTTAATTGTTGCTCAATATTTAACCATTTTTCTTTATTTTGTTTTATAAAAGCAATTTCCCTCATAACTGCTAAAATATAAATAATGACCGAAATAACTATAAACACTGCGCAAAATGTTGCAATAAATTTTAAGGCAGCTTCTTTGGGCGAGCGTATTTTAGCATTTGCTATTGATATGGCAATTAAAACCGCATACGCAATTGCAGCTTTTTACCTTATTTTCGATGTTTTTAAGATTAAAACGAATGATAGTTGGGAAGAGGGTGTGATAACTTTTATAGGCTTGATACCATTTATATTTTACACGCTTTTTTTTGAAAGTTGGACCAACGGACAAACGCCCGGTAAAATGATTTTAAAAATCAGGGTGGTAAAGATCGAAGGTTATCAGGCACGTTTTTCTGATTATTTCAGCAGATGGATCTGTCGTTTGGTCGATGTTTTTATTATGTTGGGATTGCCTGCTATTTTGGGAATTATCTTCAGTAAAAAAAGCCAGCGATTGGGCGATATGGTTACCGATACAACCGTTATCAGTTTAAAATCGAACGTTCAGTTGAACCATCGTTATTTAAATGATCTTTCAAACGAATATGTGGTAAGTTTTCCAACGGTTTTACGATTGTCTGATCACGATATGAACATCATTAAGAAAGCATACAACACCGCAATTCTTCAAAACGATACACTGATGATTGACAAGCTTATTTCTAAAATTGAAGAAGTAACCACTATAAAAAATCAAAATTTAAACCAGCATCAGTTTATACAAACCGTAATTAACGACTTTAATCATTTAACAAGCAAATAATGATTTTCTCTATTTTAGATATTTTAGGACTTATTGCGTTCGCAATTTCGGGTGCATTGGCAGGAATCGAAAAAAAACTGGATTTTTTTGGTGTATTTGTTATTGCCATGGTAACATCAATTGGTGGCGGAACTTTGCGTGATCTGCTTATTGGCAACACTCCCGTTTTTTGGCTGTTAAACCTGCAAACGTTTTATATTGTGGTAGCTGCAACAATTATTTCGATCATTTTCAGACAGTATTTAAGTTTTTTAAGAACATCGTTATTTTTGTTTGATACCATTGGAATTGGAATTTTTACGATTATAGGTATCGAAAAAGGGTTGTCGATAAATTTCAGCCCTATCGTTTGTATTCTTTTAGGAACCGTAACGGCGTGTTTTGGTGGCGTTGCCCGAGATATTCTTTGTAATGAAATTCCGGTAATTTTTAGAAAAGAGATTTATGCAACAGCTTGTTTAATGGGAGGATTTATGTTTTTTGGATTGAAATTACTACACGTAAACGACGATGTAATTTATGTAGGCACCGCCGGAACCATTATTTTAATTCGAATTTTAGCAGTTCGCCATAATTGGTCATTTCCTAAAATTGAGATTAAATAGATTCATAATGAACAAATGCTAGATTGAATATTCTAATAGATCGTCACTTCGAGTAGCGAAACAAAGTGAAGTGTATCGAGAAGTTTAGTAGATGATATGTTCTCGACAAGCTCGAACTGACGAAAATTGCATATTCTTATGATAATAAAATTAAAAAACGCTCTTAATTAAGAGCGTTTTTGTTTGGGTTTATCTGGTTTAAAATCCAGTCTAATTCGGGATCTTTATCATTTAAAAAATCTTCAATAGTTGGTTTTATATACGTATCTGGCATTACACCGTAACCTTCTTTTTCGGTCTGTTCATGTGGTTTTATGGTCATTAAACCAACGCGAACAACTAATTTAGAATTTGGTAATTTCACATTAGGCATAATTCCGGCAACTGTTCCATTGAACGTTCCGCCCGTTTCATCACCCACAAAAACAGCACGGTTTCTACCTTTTAAATGCGATGAAATAATCGCTGCTGCAGAAAACGTCATTCCATCGGTAATTACGTATATATTGTTTTTGTAATTCAACGGTTTTGGTTGTGTTATTTTAGACGATTTCATAGGAAACTGTAATTCTCCCACATCATTTCTGCTTGATCTTAATCCGCGGATTGTTGAAAAAATAGAAATAAACGGCGTGCCTAAAATTTTTCTTGCAACGCTTTTACCTCTGTAAAGATTTAAAAAAGTAGTACGCTTTGTAATGGTTGCAGGCTTTGTAAACACAAAAGCGGTATCGTTTAAATATTGTGCCAGCTTGTGAATTTCATTCAATCGCCCACCAGGATTTCCGCGTAAATCTATGATTAAATTCTGTACATCGTGTTTCTTCAATTCTGCAAAAATGGTATCGTAAACTTTTATTCGTCCTTTACTAAAATCTCTGATTTTAAGCACAGCAACCGTACTGTCTTGCGCAACAGGATACGTTATTTGTTTAGAAAATGTGTTGCTTTTACTATCGTAACCAAACCATTCGTTTTTATAATACTTTTTCTGTGCCAATTCTTTTAAAGCCTTCTTTTTAATTTTCTTTTCTGCTTTAGTAAGTTTTGGTAATGTATCGGTTTGAACCGTTTTTGTATCTTTTAACGTATCATTTTTCTTTTCGGCAAGTGCTTTTTTGGCAAGCGCTTTTTTTTCTTTTTTCGATTTTTCAAACGTTCTTTTTGCAGTGTAATAGAAAGCAGTATCGGCACAAACGACATTGATTTTAATACTGTCAACAAACCCTAATTCATTAATGTAGAACGAATTTATACGACGAGCAAAAAACTTTGGAATTGCCGTTTCGTTGTATCCGTCTGATGTAAATGTTTTTCGGTATTTCGTAAAAAGATCCGCAGGTTTTACTCCGTTAATATCAATAATTTCTGTTCCTGTTTGAAGAATGGTATCCGTTTTAGAACTATTTCTTTTAATGAAAAGTCTGTCGTTCAAATACTCATATTCAAAATTCGATAACGGATTTACCGAACCTTTGTATTTTTTCTTTAAAGAATCGGATGAAGTCTGCGTAAGCATACGCATGCTCATGTGTCCCTGATGAACCGATGCCACAACCGGACTGATCTTCAGGTAAAATTCGTTGGGTGTTAAAGGTTCGTTCAAAGTATTCGACAAACTATCGAATTTTCTGTTAAGATCTTCCTTTGAAATGTACCAATACAAATCGGGATGCATGTTCGTGATTCTTTTTTGAACAAACGAAACATCTTTCTTTAATTTCTTCGCATCAATTTTTGTATGATAGCGTTTGTTTATTTTGTCGTGGCTTGCACATGAAAGTACAAACAACGAAAGTAGTGCTAAAATTGATTTTTTCATGTTTTATTATGTCTAAAAAAAGCGACTTTCGTCGCCTGATTAATCGTTAATCTGTATAAAAGGATAATTACCCAATCGTGGTGCCAATTCTTTGGTTTTATAAGCCATTTGCGAATTATGATTGTTGAAACAGATAATGGTAATGGTATCTTTGCGCAACGTTACGTACGATGTTCTGTTACCGCGCCACCAACCGTTGTGAAAAGTGTATAGATTTCCGCCATCTTCTTTAGGTTCCACCATACGTATTGCCAAACCATAATTGTTAGCTCCCGATTTTTCGTACGAATATCCTTTGTACATTTCACCTTTTAACGCTTTGCTAATAAAATTATCAGAATATAGTGCTTTGTCTAATTTCAGCATATCTCGCGCCGTTGTATAGATGTTTTTATCGCCATACGTTCCATCTAAATAATCCCAATGCATTTTTTGATTATTCGCGTGGTACGATTGTGTTATTTTATCTTTGTTTTCCAGATTATCTAAAACAAAGGTATTGTTCATTTTTAAAGGCTCTAAAATAAGCTCCTTCATAGCATCTTGAAACGATTTTTTTGTAACCTGTTCTACAATCAACGCCAAAACAACATAATTAGTGTTAGAGTAGGTAAAGCGGGTATTTGGTCTAAAATCTAACTTAATGCCTTTGGTTTCCAACAAATTCAACACATCTTTATTGGTCAGTGTTTTCTTGGTATCCCACATTCCGGGTTTAGCTGTAAAGTTTCCGTAATAAGGCAATCCTGAACGATGATTTAATAACAAACGCACCGTAATATCATCAAAAGGAAATCCGGTTAAAATAGTATTCACTTTTTGATCTAACGAAATTTTCCCTTCGTTAATTAATCGTAAAACAGTTACACCTGTAAATACTTTTCCGACAGATGCAACGTGCATTGGTGTAGAATCGTTAATTTTTTCTTTGTTTTGATAGTTTGCATAGCCCTGATAATCTTCAAAGATTATTTCACCGTTTTTAGCCACAAGAAACTGTCCCCAAAAACCACCTCTGTTAATTCGGTTGTGGTAAAAAGTTTCAATAATTTCGCGGGTTTCTAATTTGTATTTTGGTGTTACCGGGTTAAATTTTACTTCAAAAGTATCGTCGTTGTTTTTTATTAATTGTTCTTGTTTTTTATAAAGTTCACTTCTTTTTTTTATGACTTGAGCAATATCGAAATTTTTATCGCAAGAAATACTTAAGCCGCCAATAAGAAGTAGGGGAAATATTATTTTTTTCATTATTTAGAATTCGCTATAAGTAGCAAATATAAACGATTTGATGATTTTTAAAAACACCTTACTGCGTTAAATTTATAAAAAGTAAAAAATGTATCTTTGGTGTAGATTATAAAATTTTACAGAATGAATGAAATAAACTGGCAAACAGCTATTGAGTTTGATGATATAACGTATAAAAAGTGCAACGGCGTTGCCCGAATTGCATTTAACCGCCCGGAAGTTAGAAATGCTTTCCGCCCAAAAACTACTTCTGAATTGTTGCGTGCTTTCAGCGATGCACATGAAGATACCTCAATCGGAGTGATTCTTTTATCGTCTGAAGGTCCTTCTCCGAAAGATGGAGTATATTCTTTTTGCAGTGGCGGTGATCAAAAAGCACGTGGTTATCAAGGTTATGTTGGCGAAGACGGGTATCATCGCTTAAATATTTTAGAGGTTCAACGCTTGATTCGTTTTACACCTAAAGCCGTTATTGCGGTTGTAAATGGTTGGGCTGTTGGTGGCGGACATTCGTTACATGTAGTGTGCGATTTGACGTTGGCAAGTAAAGAACACGCCATTTTTAAGCAAACCGATGCCGATGTTACAAGTTTTGACGGTGGTTATGGTTCGGCTTATCTGGCGAAAATGGTCGGACAAAAAAGAGCGCGTGAAATTTTCTTTTTAGGTAGAAATTACTCTGCTCAAGACGCTTATGATATGGGAATGGTTAACGCTGTTATTCCACATGCAGAATTGGAACAAACGGCTTACGATTGGGCACAGGAAATTTTAGGAAAATCGCCTATATCTATAAAAATGTTGAAATTCGCTATGAATTTAACCGACGACGGTATGGTTGGTCAACAGGTTTTTGCAGGTGAAGCAACGCGTTTGGCTTATATGAGCGAAGAAGCTATTGAAGGACGAAACGCCTTTTTAGAAAAACGAAAACCAAATTTTGAAAAGAAATATATTCCTTAATAAACCTTTTAAGTATTTAAAATTTTAAGAAGTAATGGAAATCTAACTCTGTTACTTCTTTTTTTATTCTGTAAAATTGTTATCTAAAATTAATACTTCACCGTCTTTTAAAACTTTAAAAAGCCATTTGTTTTTAATACAGCGTTCCACTTCTTTTTCAATCACTTCAGACTCTTCGTGGTTTGATTTGTAATGAGGAAGTAAAGCATAATTGAAAATACCTAAACCTTCATAAATAGGAGTGTTGATTTCTTTATAAGGAAAATTATTAGCATCATCAACTTGATCAATATATTTAAGGGAATCGCACAAAATACAGATTCCTGCACTGTAGCCACCCCAAAAAAAATCTTTTTGCTTTACTAAATCTTTAAAAATAATATCAAAACCACTCAACTTCATCGCTTGCCGAAGCACAAAAGTATTTCCACCGCAAACCCAAATGCCATCCAACTCATCTATTTTTTTCCTTAATAAATCTTCTTTTCCAAAATAATCCTTCAAATCTAAATGTTCGCATTTAAAACCTAAATTTTCAAGAAAAAGCATCTCCTCATTCAATGATTTTTGCTTATTCTCTTCATTTACACCCAACCAATCCCTTGAATTATTTATATGACCAATTTTTGCTCCTTTTGGAAGCATTTTTGTTAGTTGATTATAATCATTTCCGAATTTATAAGAAGAAAGGTAGAATTTCATTAAACTTTAGTTGAAATCTAATCAGATTTATTTTTTAATAAACTTGTATGTTTTTGATGCATTTTCTGCTGAAAAATGAAGCATATATAAACCACTTGCATAATTTGAAACATCTATTTTGGTTTGATTTTTATTTTGATTGATCAATTTACCCGATAAATCATATATTTTATAAGAAGTTTCGGTTAAATCGGTTTCAATATTCAAAAAATCATTGGTGTAAGTAGGATACACTTTTGTATCGTTAAAAACAATTTCAGATGTATTTAAAGCATTCCATTTATTTTCTGCTGCAGGTCCGTTCCAAATTTTTGTTGCTAAAAAGGGATTATCAATAAATGGATTTCTGTTTCCTTGGGCAGCATAAATTTTTTCATTTCTGTTGATTTCATGTATAGAAACCGGATCTTCAGCATTCCATTGTAAAAAGATGTTCGGCATATCGTTGTTAACAGAAAAAGACGTAGATCCAAAACCAACATTTACAGGCTGGCAGCGGTTGCCGTAACGCACATACATATACATAACCATTCGGGCAACATCGCCTTTCCAATTATCGCCCGGATAAAAATATTCCGATCCGTTTTGTTGAATAACTCGTGAATAAGTAATGTAGGTTGTTGGGTTTGCAATAAATTTAAAGTTGCTTCTTAAATTATTTCGGTCGTAATCAACGGCACGTAAATGGTGCGCATCAGAACCCGGACCTTCAAATTCTAAATTAGGTGTTCCTTTAGATCTTGGAAAAACATGTTCGCGAACCCATTTATCTTCACAGTTCGATGAATGACAACTTGCGGTTCTGTCACGTGTTAAATCATTGTTTTTGATCAAATCGGTATCGTTCCAACCGTACAAAAGCAAAACTTTATCAGCATTGTTAGGATCAACATCGGCCTGTTTTAAAACATTCCAAACATCGGGTGTATAAATCAAATTGTATGTATGAGTCGTTGTTAATAAAGTAGTTAACTCATTTTTTAAAGCATCACCCTGTAAATTAAGGTTAATGGTTTGGTAGTAAGTAGGTATTTGCGCATTTGCTGCCGAGAACAACAGACAAACTATTATTTGAATAAAATTTTTCATGGGTAAAAATAATGTACAAAAGTAGTAATATTCTATCAGATCGAAATGTTTTGTGAAAACAATTCAGATGTTGGGTTTAGTTTTTATATTTTTGAAAAAAAATAAACATGAAATACGTTTTACTTTTTCTTTTTTTAGGATTTTTTAACGCACAGGCTCAAAGTTATTTAGATTATTATTTTAAAGCGAACAACATTAACGGCGCCATTGTTATTTACAACGAAAATAAAGATGAATGGTTGTTTAGTACTGAATTAGAGCCTTTTTCTAATACACCAGCAGCAGCTCATTTTCATTTATGGCAGGCTTTAGTTGGTTTAGAAGAAAAAGTTTTTAAGATTGATGTAAAGGAAAAATTGATGTGGGATGGTGTTAAAAGATCTTTTTTTGATGAAAGAAAACCTGAATGGAATGCCGATACCAATTTAATTGATGCAATAAAAAATAAGAACGATTGGTATTTTGACCGTTTACAGAATTATCTTCCTGAAGAAAATTATAACGTAAATATTAAAAAATCGACTTTTTTTAAAGAAATAAAAAATAACGAATTACAGTATTTTTGGAACTATGCCGCTTTGACAAATCCAAATTCTATGATTTTGTTTTTAAAAGAATTAAAAGAAGGCAAGCTGCCTTTTAATAAGCAAAGTCAGCAGTTTGTTTACAACCAGCTTTTAAAAGATGAAAAATTGGCAATACATACCGCAACAACAAATTATTTAGGTAAAAGAATTGATTGGACAATGGGTGTATATTTAAAGCAAAGCAAACCAATCTACTTTTCGTTAAGAACTTACACTTCGTTAGAAACAACTGAACTAGATGATTACGAAAGAAGAAAGAACTTAATTATATCACAGATTTTTGATGTGTTGAATTATTAAAAACAAAAAAAATCCCGAAGTTTAAACTTCGGGATTTTTTTTTGTTATTTATATTTTATTATTGTTGATTTTGCATTTGCTCAATCCATTGTTGCTGCATTTCTTGTATACCGTCGAAACCGTACATTGCTAATAAAACTATATTTGTAATTAAATAAATTACACTTAAAACTACACCAATAATACATAAAATTCTACCTGTATTCAGGTTAGAAAAATTGTTGTAAGCACTTGGGTTTTGTCTGTATAATGCCATATCTTTTTTAGCTAAAACTAAACCGATAATACCACAAATTAATCCAACAATACCATAACAACAACATCCTAAAATAGAAACAATTCCCAATATAAGAACTGCTGTTCCGTTTGGTAAGTTAGTTGTCATAAAATTACCATTTCCGTTGTTAAAGTTAGAATTTTGGTAGTTTTGTGGTTGATTCTGATCCTGATAATTTTCCATAGTTCTTTTTAATTTGTTAAAATTTATAATGTTTGTAAATATAAGCAAATACCATAATAACCGCATTTAGTATCGCTAAAAAAATAATTATTTTATGATATTTTCGTTTCTTATCAACAAAATGCAAAAAAATAAATGCAAATAAAAGAATAGTGGTGTAAATTGCCGGAAACATTTTAAATGCGTCAACAAAATTGCCTTGCGATACCATATAAGCCGCTCGCTGCGTACCGCAACCCATACATTCAACTCCAAAAAGTTTTTTGTTCATACAGGGTATCATGTATTCTTCCATAGTCCTAAATTTTTATCGAATGTATAAATTTATTAATTTTGAAAAAAATATAAAATGAAATTTCTTATATATATCGCCGTATTTGGTTTAATGTTTTGGGCATTGGTTGAACAAACCAAATCGCAACCAAACATCTACATACAAATAGTTGCGGTGCTTGTTTTTTTCTTTTTAATGATGTATTTAATGAACAAAACACCAAGTAATTCCGATAAAAATAATAATCAACCAAACAATGAACAAGGAAATTAATGTAGGAACTTTTGTTGAAGTTTTAGACGAAGATTTTAAAGGAAAAGTTATAAAGATTGCTAACGACGAAGCCGTTATTTTAACAAGCGATGGTTTTGAACTTGCGTATCCGTTGAAACAGCTGATTTTAATTGGCGATGATTCACTTATAAAACAAGGTTCGACTTACGGAGCAATTGAATCGGCAAAAACACAGAAGATCACAGTTAATTATCATAAAGTAAATTCCGAAAAAAAATCGAAAAAAGACGAAGTTGTTTTAGAGGTTGATCTTCATATAGAAAAATTAGTTAAGAGCTTTAAACACATGAACAATTTTGATATTTTAAACATTCAGGTTGATACGGCACGCGGTCAGTTAGAATTCGCAATTAAAAACCGTATTCCTAAAATTGTTTTTATACATGGAATGGGTGAGGGCGTTTTAAAATCAGAATTAGATTATTTGTTGGGCAGATATCCCGAAATATCGTATCAGGATGCCAACTACCGTAAATATGGTTTGGGAGCAACAGAAGTATATATAAAACAAAATCCGAATGTTTAAATTCGGATTTTGTTTTATTGTTGAGGGTCGTAAGTTCCTAAATTTCGATCTGTCACACTAAAGGTAGTTTCGTCATTCTTAAATTGAGCCTGTATCAGCTTTAAAGTATGAATGATATTTGCCCCCGTAACTTTTGTTTCAATTTGTAAAGATCCGTTGGTTACCTGCCAATTTTCTTTTATTGGTTTGTTTGGTAGTTCACATGCATTATCTGTTGTAAAAGGTTCTTTATAAATGAAATAACTTAATAAATTTGTTTCATTTAAAGTTATTGTTTGTAGTTGATTGCTTGTTGGAAAAACAAAATCTGCGGGTAATTGTATCTGAATAATTTCTGTACTTGTTTTTCCTACTAATACATTTTCACAAATATCAAAACCATTTGTGATGTTGAAATTCATTTTGCTACTGTCGTAAATATAAGAACCATAAGGAAGCGTAGCATATTTAATCTCTGAAGTTCCATTAGTAAGCGTAATGTTTTCAAAATTAATGGTGTAAGTATAGTTTACATTTACAGCGGTTTCGGTAACTGCCGGTATCATTGTTCGGGTGTAAAATATTCTTCCACCAGGTAAAGAGGTGTATTCTGCCGTAACTTTTGGATTTGCTGGTGCCAATAAAGAACAAATTGCATTTGCCGCAATGGGAGCATCGTATGTACGGTAATAAATTTTTGTAGTACCAGTAGTTGATAACTCTTGTTTGATGTTTAAAGGAGCTAATGTATCTAATACTGATCCTTTAACACCGTTAGCTGTGTTAGAAAAATCAACCAATAACAATTCGGTGTCATTCGTTTTAAAATACAATTGATTATCCGGGCATTTTTGAATTTGTTTTCCGTCAAAATTTAAATTTTCAAAAACCAAATCACCATCATCACAAGCTGTTAAACTTATCGCGACTAAAAACAAGCCAACTATTTTTTTCATACAATACAAACTTTGCTACAAAAATAACTTTTTTATAACCAAAATAGCCGATCTTGCTTCAAATTTTTATATTTGATATTTAATTCCATTTTGTATGAATCATACTGTAAAAACAAACTATCCGGCATTATATACCTTAATTGTTGTTTTCTTTTTTTGGGGGTTTATGGCTGCAGGCAACAACATTTTTATTCCTTTTTGTAAAGATTATTTTCATTTAGATCAGTTTCAGTCGCAATTGATCGATTTTGCTTTTTACACTGCCTATTACATTGGTGCCTTGATTTTGTTTGCCTTGAGTAATGTTAAAGGGAAAGATTTGGTTACTTATTGGGGGTACAAACGCAGTATTGTTTACGGTTTGCTGTTTTCTACAATTGGCGTTGTTGCTATGATTTTGGCGGTTGAAGCCAATGTATATTACGGAATGCTGATTGGTTTGTTCACAGTTGCTTTGGGTTTTTCGTTGCAGCAGACAGCGGCAAATCCGTTTGCTATTTTACTGGGCGATGAAAAAACTGGTGCAAGCCGAGTAAATTTGGGTGGTGGAATTAATTCACTAGGTACCACAATCGGTCCGTTGGTAGTTGCTTTTGCATTGTTTGGAACAACCGCTGCGGTGAGCGAGAATCAAATAAAATCATTGAGTTTAGATAAAGTGGTCTTGCTTTATGTGTGTGTCGGTTTATTGTTTATTGGTGCTGCAGCATTGTTTTATTTTTCAAAAAAATTACCCGAAGGGAAAAGTATCGAACCTATAGAAAAAGCTCCGAAAGCACTAAATATATTGGTTTTAATGACTGTTTTATTGATGGTTTGTTTCAGTTTTGTTTTTTCTACTTATAGAGAAACCGCAGAAGTAGTTAACAAATTTGAAATTGAAAACACTCGTGTTATGTGGCTTTCAGTTGCCTTTGCTGTTATTTTAGGCGGATTGCTTTTTGCTTACAATCGCGCAACCGTAAAACCAGAAGGTTGGGGAGCAATGAAATATCCGCAATTGGTTTTGGGAATGTTGGCAATATTTATGTACGTTGGAGTAGAAGTGGGTATTGGAAGCAATTTAGGCGAGCTTTTAAAATCTGATGAATTTGGCGGATTATCGTCTTCTCAAATTGCACCTTATATTTCTATGTATTGGGGCAGTATGATGATTGGTCGTTGGGCAGGAGCGGTTAGCGCGTTTAATCTTTCAAAAAACAGACAATTGCTTTTAACGGTGATTCTTCCAATAATTGCCTTCGGAATTATTATAACAGCCAATATTTTAGCTGAATACGATATGCGGTATTTCTATGGTTTCATTATCTGTGTTTTTTTACAAATCGTATTAATTATATTAACCAAAAATACACCTGCAAAAACATTAATGGTTTTTAGTTTGTTCGGAATCATTGCTTTAACTGTTGGCTTAAACACAACAGGGAAAACCGCTATCTATGCCTTTTTATGTGGCGGATTGGCTTGCAGTATCATGTGGCCGGCAATTTATAATTTAAGTTTAATGGGGTTAGGAAAATACACAGCACAAGGATCGGCATTTTTGGTCATGATGATTTTAGGCGGCGGAATTATTCCACCTATTCAAGGAAAAATTGCAGATATCATTGGTATTCATTCATCGTATATCGTGTCTTTAGTTTGTTTTATTTATTTATTGATTTTTGGTTTTGTTGTTGTAAGAATTTTGAAGAAATAGAATATTGTAATTGATTAATATATTTATGAAGAAAATTTATTTAGTTGTTTTATTGATATTGTCGGGCATAAATACATTTGCTCAAGACACTAAAGGAAAAACATTTTTAACTTTTGATCTGGCTCCATTAGTTGTACCTCCAAGCAGAATTTCAATCGGAGTTTCTCATCAAATTACAGAAAATGTTTTTGTAGGTGCCGAAATTGGTAAATCTTTTTCTGAATCATGGGGAAGAGTAAACGAAAAAACCGAAGGTTATAAACTATTTCAATACAGATTAGAATTAGGCTACGTTTTAACACCTCAAAAAAAGTATGTTCATCATTATCTTTCTACTGATTTTATAGGTGTGAATCATAAAGAAACATTATTCGACAGCAGTTATATTGTGAACAATAATCAAGAAAACGAACAAAGATATACCTACAGTAGAATTGATTACCATAGAACAAAGTATGCTTTTAATTTTAATTATGGAATGCGAATCTTTTTTGGTCATTCGAGAAAATTAGGTGTTGATCCAAAGATAGGATTAGGTGTTAATAATGTAAAAGTCGATTTTTCTAATGCACGAAATTTAAAAGAAGCAGATAGAGAGCGAGATATTTTTGGTTTCCCAAGCCGTTACGAATTAGAAGGTAGAGAATCTACTGTGAATATAAATTTCCAAATTAGATTTTTCTATAATTTTTAGAGCAAAACTATTTCTTTATAAATCGCATGGTAAATTAACAATGCGATTGTTTTTTGTACCCAAATCTAAACTACATTTGCGTTTTTATTTGTGCAATGCAAAATTTTAAATATTACATAATTGCTTTTTGTGCTTTTATGTTGTGGGGTTTTTTCAGTTTGGCTTTAAAACCTATTTCTTACGTGCCGTCATTCGATATTTTGTTTTACAGAATTTCCTTTTCGGCTGTTATTATTGTTTGTTTTACGCTTTTATTTAGGAGGAAAATACTTTTAAACGATCTTAAAAATTTTAAAAAACTTCCAGAAAAAGACAAAAAAAGAAGTTTTGGGTTAACAACAATTGGTGGTCTACTGCTTGGTATCAACTGGTTTTTGTTTATTTATGTGGTAAATCAAATCAATGTACAATCGGCATCGTTTGCCTATTTAATCTGTCCGATTATCACTACATTTCTGGCAAATATCATCTTAAAAGAAAAGCTTCAAAAAATACAGTGGATTGCAGTTTTAATAAGTACAATTGGCTGTTTAATCTGTTTTGTAAGTAATTCAAACAATTTGTTTTTCGCGCTGGTTGTGGCTTTTACCTATGCGTTCTATTTAATCTCGCAACGATCAAACATTTATTTTGACAAGCTAAATACACTCGCTTTTCAAATTATTCTGATATTCATTCTATCGTTACCTTATTATTTTGTAAACGGCTTCAGCATACCGGTAAATCCATCATTTTACCTGTATATTTTAGCTATAGCAACCTTGTTTACATTGGCACCTTTGTACATGAATTTGTATGCTTTAAAAGGCGCATCGGCATCAAACGTTGGGGTAATGTTGTATATAAATCCGTTGATAGCATTTTTATTGGCAATCTTTTATTATAAAGAACACATAAATACTTTACAGTTTGTTTCATATTTCTTAATTTTGCTATCGGTTTTTATTTTTAACTACCGAATTTTAACTAATCTAACCAAGAAATTTTTAAAGTAATGAACCAGATATATTTTGATAATGCGGCTACCACATCTGTTAGGCCAGAAGTAGTTGAAGAAATGATTAAAATTTTGACGAACGATTTTGGAAATCCTTCATCAACCTATTCAATTGGTCGCCACACAAAAGCATTAATCGAAGCATCGCGCAAAACCATTGCAAAGCAGTTTAATGTAACAGCAAGTGAAATTATTTTCACATCGTGCGGAACCGAAGGTAATAACTGGATCATTCGTTCTTCTGTTCGTGATTTGGGTATCAAACGCATTATTACAACGCGCATGGAACATCATTGCACCTTATATTCTATCAAAGAAATGGAGAAAGAATATGGTACAAAGATCGATTATGTGAATGTTTTGCCGAACAGTGAGATCGACTATAATCATTTGGAAGAATTGTTGAAAGACAATCAGCCTACATTAATTAGTTTGATGCACGTTAACAATGAAATAGGAACGATTTTAGATTTAAAACGAGTTGCCGATTTGGCACAGCAGCACAATGCTTTGTTTCATTCAGATACCGTTCAATCTGTAGGAAAAATTGAAATTCCTTTAGATGAAATTCCTATTGATTTTATCGTAGCATCGGCACATAAATTTCACGGTCCAAAAGGCGCAGGTTTTGTGTTTATTCGTAAGAAAAATGTGTTAAAACCATTGATCGTTGGCGGCGAACAAGAAAAAGGAATGCGTGCTGGTACCGAAGCGCCTCATCAGGTTGTTGGTATGGCTAAAGCGTTAGAATTATCGTATCAGGATTTAAATAAGGACCGTACAAAAATTACCGGATTACGTGATTACTGCAAAGCTAAACTACAGGAAAACTTTGCCGATGTACAGTTCAACGGCAACGGATCAACTTTTTACAACGTATTAAACATTCGTTTACCATTTTCACCTGAGAAAGCTGCAATGATGTTGTTTCAGTTAGATATGAAAGGAATCGCCGTTTCGCGCGGAAGTGCCTGTCAATCGGGAAGCCAGAAACCATCACACGTTTTAGCTGAATTCTTGGACGATGTTGAAATTAAAAAACCCAGTTTACGTGTATCATTCGGTCATGAAAACAAACAAGAAGAAATCGATTATTTAATTGATGTTTTAAAAGGGATATAAAAAAAGCCTCAGATTTATCTGAGGCTTACTTTTTAAACAAAAAATCCCAAAGCAATTCCTATAATTATTGCTAATAGTTTAGCTAAATTAAATTTGTGCCCTTCGCTGCTTTCAAAGATTATGGTTGATGATATATGGAATAAAATACCTATTACAAATGCAGAAATCGGTACATAATAATCAATTAAGAATGATAGGTTTGCTGATAAATAAGTTCCAAGCGGAGTCATTAAAGCAAAAACAATCATAAACATAAAAACGAATTTTTTGTTTAATTCTGCCTGTAAAAAGAACAACGTTAATATAATCGCGATTGGGAAATGATGTATCGCAATTGCCCACGCTAAATGCGTGTGCTGACTTACTGGCATTCCTTCGAACAGCGCGTGCAGACACAAACTTGCAAACAAAAGCCACGGCATCGATGTCATTTTTTCGTGAACATGAACATGACCGTGTTCTGCACCTTTAGAGAAATATTCTAAAATAATCTGAAAAACAATTCCTAACATAATAAACAACCCGATTTGTTTCATGGCATCGTGGTCGTGATTATGTTCGTTAGAATTTGTTGCTTCGGTATGATTATAATTTTCGTTACTTGTGTGATCATGACTATGATCGTGATGTTCGTGTGTGTGATTATGTGAACTATTGTCGTTTTTAACAATTGTTGTTTCTACATGATTTCCTTCAATAACATACGCATAAACTTCGGGTAACAAATGCGAAACCGTCATTGTTAATAAAAAAGAACCGCTGAAAGCTAACAACAGTTTTATGGTTTTCTTTTTGGCTGGTTTTACAATTATCGCTAAAAAATATCCTAATACAACAGCTAAAAAGGGTAATAAATATGTTTCCATTATTTAAAGATCATTATTAAACGGTCTGATTCTTTTTTGTAAAACTTATGTAGTTTGTAATCGCCAAAAGTATCCAACAAATAAATTCCAGCTTCTTCCATTAATGTTTCAAAATCTTCTAACGTTAATGCTTTTACTTTTTCGGTAAAATCAAAATGTTCTCCTTCAAAATCAAAAACAATATTTTTTAAAATGTAACCGTTTTCAATCCATCTTTTAATAGTAAAAACAATACTGTCGACTTCTTTTGTTTCTTCTGATTTTAAATTTTCGGTCACTTTTTCAACATTCATAAAATCAAGAACGGCAAAACCAAAATCGTTCAAACTGTTTTTAATCGCTTTTAAGGCAGTTAAATTATCTTCATTGTTTTCAAAATATCCAAAACTTGTAAATAAGTTAAAAATAGCATCGAATTTTTCATTAAAAGGCTCGCGCATATCCTTCACTTGAAAATGCAGCGTATCATTTTCAGACTTTTTAGCAAATGCAATACTGTTTTCAGACAAATCGGCACCTACAACATTGTATCCCAACTTATTCAAATAAATTGAGTGTCTGCCACGACCGCAAGCCAAATCAAGCACTTTTGCGTTTTCGGGCAAATTCAGATATTCGGTAATATTATCAATAAACAATTGGGCTTCGGCATAGTCACGATCTTTGTATAAAATGTGATAAAAAGGGGTATCAAACCAATTATTGCTATATATTTTTTTAGATTCTTGCATTTTAGAAATTTTGTGAACGCAAAAATACGCTATTTTTGTAGAATTAAATAAATTTATCGTTCCCGACGGAAAGGAATTGAATATGGAAAACTTTAAAATGGTAGCTAAAACCTTCTTTGGCTTTGAAGAGATTTTAGCAAACGAATTGATTAAAATAGGTGCGCAACGTGTAGAACAAGGTACCAGAATGGTTAGTTTTTATGGCGATCAGGGCTTTATGTACAAAGCAAATTTGGCTTTGCGAACCGCTTTAAAAGTTTTAAAACCAATAAAACAGTTTAAGGTTTTTAACGAAACCAGCTTATATAACGGTGTACAAAGTATTGATTGGACAGAGTTTTTAAGCGTTAATAAATCGTTTTTGATTGATGCTACCATATTTTCTGAAAATTTTAATCATTCGCAGTTTGTTGCTTTAAAAAGTAAAGATGCCATTGTAGATCAGTTTAAAAAGAAGTTTGACGACAGACCAAATGTTGATAAAGATCATCCGGATTTGCGTATTAACATTCATATTCAGAACGAAATTTGTACGGTTTCGTTAGATACATCAGGTGCTTCATTACATCATCGTGGCTATAGAACAGCAACAAACATTGCGCCGATTAACGAGGTTTTGGCTGCCGGAATTTTAATTTTAAGCGGTTGGACAGGTCAAACGAACTTTTTGGATCCTATGTGTGGTTCGGGAACTTTTTTGGTTGAAGCAGCTATGATTGCGTGTAACATTCCGCCAAATATCAACAGAAAAGAATTCGCTTTTGAAAAATGGAAAGATTGGGATGCCGATTTGTTTGAAAAAGTAGAAGAATCGTTACTTAAAAAAATTACCGATTTTCATTATGATATTTTTGGTTATGATAAAGCGCCGTCTGCAGTTGCAAAAGCAAAAGACAATGCTAAAAATGCCAATTTAGAAGAATACATAAAAATTGAACAAAAAAACTTTTTTGAAACAGAAAAAGAAGTTCAAGGTCCGTTACACATGGTTTTTAATCCACCATATGGCGAACGTTTAGATATTGATTTAGAACGTTTCTACCGCGAAATTGGCGATACATTAAAGCAAAGTTACCCTGGTACAAATTCTTGGTTTATTACGGGAAATGTTGAAGCTTTAAAATTTGTAGGCTTAAAACCATCAAGAAAAATTAAGTTGTTTAACGGTAAATTGGAATCGCGCTTGGTAAAATACGAAATGTACGAAGGAAGCAAACGAACCAAATTTCAAAACAGAACAGACAATGACTAAAGCAACCAAAATATTAATCATTCAGTTTTTGTGCTTTGCGCTTATATTTTTAGGAGCACGATTTTTAATTGTTCATTTTGCATTACTTACTGGTTTATGGATACCAGTTGTAAGCGGAATTGCAGCAATTGTATTAGCTCCACAATTTAAAGTCTTTAAGGTTGACGGTGTAGATACTGTTTTTATTGCATGGCTTTTCAGTAAAAAAGGAAAGCCTGTAAATTGGTTGTAAAACGCATTTAAAGTAGTTTATTTTCCTCCTTTTTTCATCGCTTAATGAAGATTAAATTTCATTAAATGACTTATTTTTCTTATTTTAGCAAAAATCGATATAATTTAAGATATAGAGAAAGGACTAAACTACACATTTTATGCTTTTACCGATCATTGTAACCTTTTTGTTAGCCTTTTTTATGTTGCTTTTAAAGCCGCAAAAATTTTTAAGGTTTTTTAAATTTATATGTGTTGTTCCACTTCTATTATTCCTTTACTTACTAACATATTTACCGGCTGTTTATCAGGGAACTAAATCAATACTATTTAAAAATGAATGGATTCCGTCTTTAGGAATTTCGTTAGATTTTAAAATAGATGGTCTTTCTATGCTTTTCGGGTTAATGATTACCGGTATTGGTACATTAATTTATCTGTATGCAGCGGAATATCTTAAGAGAGACGAAAACATTCACCGTTTTTATTGTTACTTAACCTTGTTTATGGGTGCCATGCTTGGTGTGGTATTGTCAGATAATTTAATTACGCTGTTTGTTTTTTGGGAACTAACAAGTATCAGTTCTTTTTTCTTGATTGGATATAACACCGATCAGGAAGCATCGCGAAAAAGTGCTATGTGGGCATTGGGTTTAACCGGTTTGGGCGGTTTTTTTATGTTGGCATCGTTTGCTTTAATTGGTATTGTTGCAGGAACCTACTCCTTAAACGAACTTCTTGCGTATCCTGATGTATTGCTAAACAACCAGTATTACTACATTATAATATTCCTTCTTTTTGCAGGTGCATTCACAAAATCGGCACAATTTCCGTTTCATTTCTGGCTTCCGGGCGCAATGAAAGCACCAACTCCGGTATCGGCTTATCTACATTCGGCAACCATGGTTAAAGCCGGAATTTACATTTTAGCACGTTTTTCTCCGATTTTAGGTGGCGATACTGTTTGGAATGATACCTTAATGGTTGTTGGCGGAATTACAATGGTAATGGGAGCGGTGTTGAGTGTTTTTCATAAAGATATGAAAGGTTTGCTGGCATATTCTACCATTTCGGCGTTAGGAATCATTGTTTTTTTGATCGGAATTGGAACCGAAACTTCTTTGTACGCAGCTTGCACATTTATTTTGGTTCATGCGCTTTACAAAGCAACGTTATTCTTAATTACGGGAATTGTAGATCACGCAACACACACCAGAGATTTATCGGTTTTAAGAGGTCTTCGTAAAGTTATGCCCGTAATTGCAATTGCAGGTTTTATTGCCGCATTATCAAGTGCAGGAATTCCTTTTACCTTTGGATTTTTAAGCAAAGAACTGATTTACGGCGTATCAACTGATGGAATCTGGACACAGGAAACTGTTTTTGTTTTGACAGGAATTGCCTTACTGACAAATATATTTCTAACATCTTCAGGATTTTTAGCAGGAATTCGACCGTTTTTTGGTAAACTTCCGAAAGAGTTTGAAAAGATCAAAAAACCGAATTTCTATTTATGGTTTCCACCGGTTTTGTTAAGTGCGCTGACGCTGCTTTTTGGTATCGTTCCATCAATAATAGATCAATCCATATTAAAATCGGCAACAATTTCTGTTTTAGGAACATCAACCCAAATGTATTTGTCGTTATGGCACGGTTTCAATTTGGTTTTATTGTTAAGTGCTATCACTATTGCATTGGGAATTTTACTCTATTTCGTAATAAAACCATCAAGCAAAAATGAAAGTAGATTAAAAGGTTTGGACGATTTTTCTCCACAGACAATTCTTACAAGTATTGCATTAGGCATTCGTTGGTTTGCATTCAGGTATACGCGCTTTTTTCATAACGGATATTTAAGGGTGTACATCATGTTCATTGTAATCTTTTTTACGGGAATTGTAGGTTACAAGCTGTTTGCCGATGTTCCATTGCGTGTAAATACCGAAGATTTATCTGCTTTTAGAATTTATGAATTCACGGTTTTTGTAATCACGATTATCGCGATTTATTTTATTACAAGCACCACATCCAGACTAACTTCAATCGCTGCTTTGGGTGTAATTGGATATTCAATCTGTTTGATTTTCGTTTTTTATGGCGCACCCGATTTGGCAATGACGCAGTTTGCAATTGATACCTTAACAGTTGTATTGTTTGTATTGGTTTTATTCAAATTACCACCATTTTTAAAGTTTACCAATAAGAAAATTCAGTTCAGAGATGGAGTGATTTCGGTTTGCTTCGGAATATTAATTTCACTGATTACCTTACAGGCATTGGTTTCTCCGGCTGATAAAAGCGTTAGTAAATTTTATGCAGATAACGCTTATATTCTTGCAAAAGGTAAAAATGTGGTAAATGTTATTTTGGTTGATTTTCGTGGGTTTGATACCATGATTGAAACAATTGTGCTATCGATTGCTGCAGTAGGAGTTTACAGTATTTTAAAATATAAGACGCAAGATGGAGAAAAATCGGAATAATGAAAGATTAGACAAAACAATCTTACGAACATCAACAAATTACTTATTACCGTTGTTGATTTTGTTCTCGATTTTTTTGTTGATACGCGGACATTACCTTCCAGGTGGCGGTTTTGTCGGTGGTTTGGTAGCATCTATCGCTTTTGTACTGCATTCGTTTGCTTACAGTCCAACACAAACTGTAAAAATGTTCAGCATAAAACCGTTTTTCGTGATACCAACAGGATTAATGCTTTGTTTTTTTAGCGGAATGTTGCCTGCATTGTTGGGATATCCTTTTATGAGCGGCGTATGGTTTGCAGATAATGTAGTGGCAATTGGCGCATTCGGATCGGCTTTGATATTCGATATCGGTGTTTACATGGTAGTGATAGGTGTGGTTTTAACAATTTTATTTACAATTTCAGAAAACACATAAATGGAATTATTATTAGTGATTTTAGTCGGCGCGTTTTATTCTGCCGGTATATATATGATGTTTCGCCGAAGCATGGTAAAACTTCTTATGGGATTATTGTTGTTAGGAAACGGAGCAAATATTCTGATCTTTTTAATGGGCGGATTAACCAAAGGTAAAGCTCCGATTATCAGACCAGAAAACAGTAAGTTTTTAGAAGTTTATGCAGATCCGGTTCCGCAGGCATTAATACTTACGGCAATTGTAATAAGTTTTGCATTAACGGCATTTGCAATTGTACTGCTAAAAAGAGTTTACACAACAACAGGATCAGACGATTTGGATTCCTTAAATATTCAAGATTTAGATATATGACAACAAACTTTATACTGGCACCCATATTAATGCACATGTTTACCGCTATTGTGTTGTTGTTTTTCTGGCAGAAAGTTCTGATTCAGAAAATAATAAGCATTGTTGGTAACAGTATTGCATTTCTGCTGTGTTTACGTTTGTTCGAAATGACCTTGTCTCAAGGATATTTAACCTTACAATTGGGTGGTTGGCAGGCTCCATTTGGTATCACGTTTATATCAGATACATTAAGTGCCATTATGGTTCTTTTAACGGCATTGGTTTCATTGGCTGTCGGAATTTACTCAACTGCAAGTTTAAATGTAAGCAGAATTAAATACGGCTACTTTTTTATTTTCCATTTTTTAATAATGGGACTTTTAGGCGCATTTCTTACGGGCGACATCTTTAACATGTACGTTTGGTTTGAGGTTGTGATTATATCGTCTTTTATTCTTATGACGGTTGGTGGAAAAAAAATGCAGATGGAAGGAGCGATAAAATACGTTACAATGAACATGTTGGCATCGGTAATTTTTCTTACTGCAATCGCGGTTTTGTACGGAATTACAGGAACATTGAACATTGCCGATATTGCCAATAAAATCAGCTTGGTAGAGAATAAAGGTTTGGTTACAGTAACTTCGCTGTTGTTTTTTGTTGGTTTCGGAATTAAATCTGCAGTGTTTCCATTGTATTTCTGGTTGCCATCGGCATATCACACACCGCCATCGGCAATTGCAGCAATATTTGGCGGATTGCTTACAAAAATGGGAATTTATGCTATGTTGAGAGTGTTTACCGTGATTTTTCAACCCGATTATTTTACACTGACATTATTTTCGATCATCGCTGTTTTAACTTTGATAACTGGTGCTTTAGGAACTATTAATAAACGTAGCATCCGCAGAATATTATCATATTTGATTATTTGTCATATCGGATATTTAATTGCAGGATTAGGCTTAAATACCGAACTGGCTTTTGTAGCACTTGTTTTTTATCTGATTCACGATGTTATTGTAAAAAGTAACGTGTTTATGATTTCTGGTGTCATTTTAAAAATGCGTGAAACAGTTGATATCACTCGATTGGGAAGTTTACTGAAAGATTATCCGAAATTTTCATTCGTAGTAGCTTTGGTATTCTTTTCTTTGATTGGAATTCCGCCTTTATCAGGTTTCTGGCCAAAAATTCTATTGTTTCAAGAATCGTTCAAACAAGAAAATTATGTGTTATTAGCCGGATTAATTGTAGCGAGTTTCGTAACACTTTTTGTAATTGTCCGAATTTGGTCTGAAGCGTTCTGGAAAATATCCCCAAAACCCATCACAGAAGAAATCGATCATTTTGCTCCATTTTCATTATCAGGAAAAATTGCATTAATCGCACCAATAGTCGGCTTGGCAGCTGTATCTTTATTCATAGGATTAAATGCCAATAGTTTTATAAAACTATCAGAAAAAGCCGCTTACGAAATGAAACGTCCCGAAATTTATATCAATAACGTATTAGGCTCAAAAGAATAATTATGTTACAAAATTTCTTATTAAACATATTACTTACATTTGTTTGGGTGGCACTTACCGGACAGCTCGACTATGCAAATTTTGTGTTTGGATACACCTTGGGTTTCTTTATCTTATGGATGGTAAATCGATCGATAAGAGCCAATACGGAGTATTTTTACCGAGTTCCTAAAATTTTTGCCTTTATATTTTTGTTCTTTTATGATTTATTAAAGGCTAATTTCGAAGTTATGAAAGATGTTGTTACGCCAAATTACAACATGAAACCCGGAATTGTTAAATATGAAATGGATGCAAAAACAGATTTCGAAATTACCATGTTGGCAAATATGATTGCATTAACGCCGGGAACTGTTGTGGTTGATCTGTCTAAAGACAAGAAATTCATGTACATTCACGTAATGTATCTCACAAATAAAGAAGAATTTAAAAGCACGTTGAGTAACAGAATTGAAAGAAAATTATTAGAAATACTTCGATAATATGACGGTTGAAGATTATATAGCTTATGTTGTAATGCCCATTATTTGTCTGGCAGTTTTTTTTATAATTCTCCGATTTATAAAGGGTCCGCAGGTGGTTGATAGGGTAGTGGCTCTAGATTTGCTTATTACCGTAGGTGTTGCATTTATAACACTTTTTAGTATTGTTGTAAACAATCCTATGTTTTTAGAAGAAGCCATGATTATGGCGCTTATTGCCTTTTTAAGTACCGTAGCATTTTCGTACTACATATTTAAACGAAAAAGAGATGAATGATATTTTAATAATGATTTTAAGCACTTTAGGAGCTGTTTTTATTCTGATTGCTTCGTTTGGTGTATTTAAAATGCCCGATTTTTACTCACGATTATCCGTAACAATAAAAGCGGCAACTTTAGGAATTGGTTGTATTTTAATTGCGGCTGTTTTATATTTTTCAGATTTTTCTGTAACAACAAAAGCCATTGCAATTATGTTTTTTCTGTTGATTACATCGCCCGTTGCGGGTTTTTTAATTAGTAAAGTAGCGTATATGACAGGTACAAAACTTTGGAAACATTCGCTTATGGATGAATTGAAAGATGATTTGGAAAAAGAATCGAATAAGCCATCGAAAACAGAAAAAGATAGTTAATTTTTCAGCTGTATGAAAAATAAAATCATTGCACATCGCGGAGCTTGGAAAGAATTTAATTTACCACAAAATTCCGTAGCTTCATTAAAAAAGGCGATCGAACTGAAATGTTTCGGAACAGAATTCGATGTTCATTTAACGAAGGATCTTATTGTGGTTGTGAATCATGATGCTGATTTTTTTGGTTTGAATATTGAAATCACCAATTACAATGATTTATTGATTAAAGAACTGCCAAACGGAGAGAAACTTCCAACCTTAAATGATTTCTATTCTGAAGGATTGAATCAAAGCGAAACTAAATTGATTTTAGAGGTTAAAACGTCTGAAATTGGTGGAACAAATCGAACAAAACAATTGATTGATGCTATTGTAAACGAACTCCCAACCAACGCAGATCCCGAAAATTTAGAATTTATTTTGTTTGATTTTGATTCGGCTGTGTATCTAAAAAACAAACTTCCCAACTTTTTTGTTCATTATTTGGAAGGAGATAAAACTGCCGATGAAATTTTAAGAAGTGGTTTAAACGGAATGGATTATAACTACCATTTGCTTTTAGCCGATAAAAACATCATCAAAAAATTTAAAGATTTAAACCTAAAAACAAATTCGTGGACGGTTAATAATTTAGAAATTGCTAAAGATTTTATCTCCCAAGAAATTGATTGCATTACAACCGATTATCCGCAACTCTTTTTACAAACTTGCTTATAAAAATCTTACTGACATTCGTCTTTTTACATTACTTGTCATTCCGTGCTTGACACGGAATCTCATCATAATTATCTTATGAGATGCTGAAACAAGTTCAGCATGACCTGTCTAATTTCAACTGTAAGTATAATTTGATAGTGATAGATTAAAATACTGATAAAATCTTAAACATTCAAATCATTAAGCAACTCCTGCAATTCCATCATTCCTTCCGATGCTTTTTTGGGAATCACTTTTATCTTCTTTCTAAAATAACTCGTTTCAGCAGGATTCAAATCAATATAAAAAAAGTGTTTAGCTTTATCGGCATAATCAATCAAACCTGCTGCCGGATATACTTGTAAAGATGTTCCTACAATAACAATAATATCAGCCTTTTCAATGATTTTTACAGCATTTTCAATTTCCGGAACTGCTTCACCAAACCAAACAATATGCGGACGTAATTGCTGGCTTTTATCATTTGTTGTTCCTTCAAAAATATCTGTTTTCCAATCGTAAATCAAATCTTCGTTAACAACACTGCGTGCTTTTAAAAGTTCGCCATGCAAATGAATAATCTTATTACTGCCGGCGCGTTCATGTAAATCGTCTACATTTTGAGTGATAATGGTTACGTTGAAATGTTGCTGTAAATCGGCAATTATTTCATGCGCTTTGTTTGGTTTAACTTCCAACAACTGTTTTCTCCTTTGATTGTAAAAATCTAAAACCAATGCTGGATTTTTCTCAAAACCATCAAAACTGGCAACTTCCATAATATCGTGTCCTTCCCACAAACCATCGGCATCTCTAAAGGTTTTTATACCGCTTTCTGCCGAAATTCCCGCACCTGTTAAAAAAACTAAATTTTTCATTGTATCTGCAAATAGTATCTTTGCTACTAAATTAAAGAAAAGCAATGAATTTATCAGAATTATATAAAAGTGAAGATTACAGAAAATATTTGGAAGATTTTATCACCGAAAACAGAAAGCTAAAGTTTGATGAAGTCTTGGAAAATAGGACCAAGCATTTTTGCATTGCCGTGGAAGATGTGTATCAGCTGCATAATACAAGTGCAGTAATGAGAAGCTGCGAGGTTTTTGGAATTCAGGACTTGCACATGATCGAACAAAAATTCAGCAAAACAATTGACAAAGAAATTGCGTTAGGAGCTGAAAAATGGGTTGATATTTACCGACATTCATCAACACAGAATTGCGTGGACAGCTTAAAGAATCAAGGTTACCAGATTGTTGCAACTACACCGCATGTCGATGCTCATACTTTAGATGACTTTGATATTAGCAAACCATCAGCAATATTTTTTGGGACAGAAAAAAATGGATTGTCTCAAGAAATTATGGATCAGGCAGATGCTTATATTAAAATCCCCATGTATGGTTTTACAGAAAGTTTGAATATTTCGGTTTCGGCTGCCATTGTAATTAACAGCATTACCAATAAATTGCGTAATTCCACATTAAACTGGAAACTTTCAGAAGAAGAACTTTTAGCTAAAAAAATAGATTGGATGCGTAAATCAATCAAAGATATCGATTTTATTACCGAGCGTTATTTGGCTGAAAATAGCAAATAAAAAAAGTGGGTTTACCGAGATAAACCCACTTTAATAACCAAAAAAAACACTTATGAAAAACTCAAAAATTCTAAAACATTCTAATTACTTGTCCTGTAGTAGATGAGTTATAGTACAAATGTACAACGTTTTTTTTATTCTGCAAGTGGAATTAAATATTTTTTTATGTTTAGCGGTAAATTATATTTTTTTGTCGGTTAAAAGCTGTAAAACAGTGGTTTTGTAAGTATCGCCCACAGGAAATTCTTGTTCGTTTATAAAGATAAATTTACTTTGAACCGATGTAATTCTTTGCACAGGAATAATAAACGAACGATGAATACGAATAAAACCTGATAGTGGTAATTGTTCCATAATATTCTTCATAGACATTCGTGCAACAATTTTACTTTTACCGTCGATATGAATCTGAATATAATCATCTAAACCTTCAATAAACAATATGTTTTTCAGATAGATTTTGTTCAATTTATAATCGGCACGTATCAATATAAAAGGATCTTCTACACCAGAAACAGGCAGTTGCTTTAGTCTTTTTACTTTTTCAACAGCAGTTTCAAATCGTTCGTAAGCAATTGGTTTCAGCAGATAATCAACGGCATCTACATTAAAACCTTCTACCGCATAACTATCAAAAGCAGTTGTAAATATTACCAATGGTTTGTTTTGTAGCGATTTATAAAAAGAAACTCCGTCATTTTCGGGCATCTGAATATCTAAAAAAATCAAATCAACCGGAAATTTCTCCAAATAATTTAATGCTTCTTGTTGCGATGTAAATGTTTTGTCTAAAACAACATCGGTATTCTTACTGCACAAATGCTCTAAAATTGTTAAAGCCAGCGGTTCATCATCAATTGCAATTGCTTTTATCATTTTAAATTTATTTTTAGTTGCACTTTGTAATCAGTATCGGTATTTTCAATGTTCAATTTGTACTTGTTAAGATACAGAATATCCAAACGCTTTTGAGTATTAATAATTCCTGTTTCGGTTTTTTCTAGTTCGCTGATATTTTTTGCCACCTTTTTATTGAAAGTTTCCAGCAAAATTTCGTTATTATCAACCGAAATATGAATTTTGATAATGACATTTTCTGTTTGATTTACCCCATATTTAAAGCAATTTTCAATGATTGGAATAAAAAGCAATGGCGCAATGGTTTGATTTTCGACAGATCCTGAAATTTGATAATCAATTTGGGTATTCTTTGTTAAACGTAATTTCTGCAAATCGATATAATCAGAAATATAATCTAATTCACTTTTTAAAGATACTTTTTCTTTTGAACTTTCGGTTACCACATAACGCATAATCGACGATAATTTTAAAATCGCATTCGGCGCATCATCTGATTTTACCAAAGACAAAGCGTACAAAGAATTCAAAGTATTGAATAAAAAATGAGGATTAATCTGTGCTTTTAAATACGAAACTTCGCTTTTAAGCATGTCTTGCTGCATGCCGTTTATGTATTGATTGGTCTTTAACAGAATACCGATTGATAACGCCAGATAAAATTGATACGCATTTTTATCGATTAAAAATTCCATAAAAAAAGGCATTTCCGGTCGTGGACCTCTTCCCTTATAATCAGGATTTTGGGCGGTTAATGCACAATGAATTTGTTCGTTTGTAATGATTAAATCGGGAAGTTTAACCGCAATTAGCAAGAAAAAAACAGACACTACAATAAATAGAATATATTTTTTTTTATGATAGAAATAAGGAACAAATAAAAAATAGTTCAGGTAAAAGTAAACTACAATAATTAGGGTTTCTATACAGCGTTTGTAGAAGATAAGCGAACTAAAAAACGACGGATTATTTTGCAAATCGGGCGATGTTATAAACGGTATTCCAAAAAATAAAATGGAAACTACTAAAACTATTGCGGTTTGTTGATGTTTTTTAAACATGGTAATAAATTAAACATCAAATATAAATTAAATTAATATGCGTGCTAATTTATTGAGGTTAAGCGGTATTTTTTAAAAGAGAACAGGCTGACGAATTTCAGCCTGTTCTTATTTTAAAACTTTATGTAATTCTACTGGTTTGCTTGTATCAAAATGATAGCGGTAGGTTCTTAATTTTCTGCTTAAATCTGCACCTAAACTTTTGGCTACGTTAATCATTTTCGGGTTAAAATCGCCAATCCACTGCATTTCGTAATCGGTATAAGATAATTGTTTATCCATGATTTTTTGACCTTCAATCATCATAAAATTATCAACACCTTTTCCTTGCCATTCTGGAACCACTCCAAAAGCAATACCAATTATTCGTTTACTTTTATTAAATGTTTTATACCACAGAAATTTAAGCTTGTGAAAAATATCGAACTTTCCGTTCAAATGTTTAAAGTATTGGTTTAAATCTGGTAAATTCAGCCAAAAAGCAACAGGTTCATTTTTATAGTACACAAACCACACAATTTTTGGATCAATAACGGGTTTCATGGTTTTAAAAATCAGTTTGCCTTGCGATAGCGAAAGATCTTTTCCACCGCCATGACTTGCCCATGCTTTATTGTAAACAGTCACGAAATCGGCAACATACTTATCTAAATTTTTCATATTTAGATATTCTGCCTTAAAATCTTTGTCTTTGGCAATATGTTCGTGACGATCGTGCAGTTTTGGTCTTAATTGCTGATTTATCGCAACCGAAAAACATTCCTGATTAAAATAGGTTTTAAACCCATAATTTTCAAACAAATCTATATAATACGGAAAGTTGTAGTTCATGTTGTACAAAGGTTCGTAGAAACCTTCAATCAGCAAACCCCACCATTGGTCACGTTCACCGAAATTTATCGGCCCGTCCATGGTTTCCATATCATGTTGTTTCAACCATTCCTTTGCCTGATCAAACAAATAATTTGCAGCAGTTTGATCATTGATACATTCAAAAAAACCAATGCCTCCAACAGCCGCTTTACCTTCGTATTTAGGATTTACAAAAGCAGCAATTCTACCAATTACTTCATCGTTACCGTTAAACAAAATCCACCGAATGGCCTTACCACCACGTTTAAAAAGCTTGTTTTGTTCAAGATCGAACACTTTTTCAATGTCCTGATTTAAAGGCTGGATCCAATTTTTATCGTCCTGGTACAGTTTAACCGGAAAATTTAAAAATTGCTTGCGCGTTTTATTGTTTTTGACTTCTACTGTGTACATAATCATGTTTAATCAACACAAATGTACAAAAAGTTTGTGAGGTTGATTTGTTTAAAAATCGGGATCAACCTTAAAAATAACCCATTCTTTTGTGATTGGATGAAAAAATTCCAGCGTATGTGCATGTAAATGCAGTCGGTTTGACTTTGTTCCGTACAAATCATCGCCTTTAATGGGTGCATTTAACCCCGATTTATGAGCAGAATGTACGCGTAACTGATGAGTTCTGCCAGTTATTGGAAAGTATTGGATTCGAGTTGAACTTTCGGTTTTCGATAAAACTTTGAAATCTGTAACGCCCATTTTTCCGTATTCGTAACAGACAATTTGTCGCGGACGATCGTCTAAATCAACTCGCAAAGGCAGTTCAATTTTTCCAGAATCCGGTTCGATCAATCCATCTAACAACGCAATATAACTTTTCTTGACCTTACGTTTTATAAACTGTTTTTGAAGATGTTCGTGCGTATCTTTATTTTTTGCAAGAACCATTAATCCGGAAGTGGACATATCTAACCGATGAACAATTAACGGACCGGTTGCCTGCGGATACCTGTTTTTAATACGTTCGTAAACAGAATCGCTGATATTGATTCCGGGAACCGATAAAAATTCGGCAGGCTTGTTAACAACCACCAAATAAGGGTCGTCGTAAATAATTTCCAATTCTTTGTCTTTTGCCGGATTTTGTAAAAACGGATTTTCGTCGACCTGTAATCCTTGTAGCATGTGACTTAAAATAGGCTCGCATTTTCCCCAACACGACGGATAAAACTGTTGGTGTTTGCGAACTTCGGATTTTGGCGATTGCCCCCACCAGAATTCTGCCAAAGCAATTGGCTGTAAATTATTTTTGTAGGCATACTGAAATAATTTGGGTGCGCAACATTCGCCGGCACCAGCAGGAGGTTGGGAGTGAAGGGCTTTTTTAAAAATATCGAGCAGTGATTTTTCTTCACTTTCGGCATTTAAAAAAGTATAGTTTGTAAATAACCAGTTTTGTAACGCATTCGACTTTTGTTTGCGAAGATTCTTTAGAATTTCAATTTGATCTGTTAAGATTGAAATCTCTTTATTAATAGAATTTAATTCAGTTTCAAAATTTCCGTTTAATTCTTTCAGCAAATGTTTGTCGTATAAACTCTGTTTGATTAAATCGGCTTCAAATTGTTGATATTCTTCAATAGAAAGTGTTTCTTTTTTTAAGATTCGTTCTTGCTTTCTTGTTTGTTTATTGATCTTGATCTTTTCTTTGAAAGAATCGATTTCTTGTTTGGCAGCTACTTCTAAATCAATTCTCTTTTTTTGAAGATTTTTTAAATCTGTAGTATTTTCTAATGCTTCAATTTCTCTGTTTATGGTATTCAGTTCTTCTTCTTTTCGTAAAAAATAACCGTTATCTGTAAGCATATCAAATACAGGCGGAACAAAAAATGCAACCGAATTACTGTTTGCTAGTTTACCCGAATAAGCTGCTAAAAAACCTAATTCACCTTTATTTTCAACGATTAAAACGCCAAACATTTTACCAATTGGCAATAAATCAGAGTTGTTTTCTAAACCGAAATTATGTTGCAATTCATTATTAGTTTCAAGAAAAAATTGAATTTGTTTAGCAGCGATTTCACATAGCGGATGCACATCATAATAAAACGGAAAATTTAATTTTTCAGGTAATTTTATATGAGATACATCTTCGTTAAAAGGAATAAAACAAGTTGTTTCTGCTGAATTTGTACTCATGTAAATTTTAATTAAATGTCTGAATTGTGCAACTAATTGCGTTTTTTTGAAACGGTTTAGAACTGTAAATAGCCGTATATTTGTACAAAATTAATAAGAAATGTCTTACGTAAGTAAAGTTTTAGATGGTACTTGTCCGAAATGTGGCCAAACCAAAGTTTTTAAGGCAAAAGGAAATCCGTTTTTGTTTAAAATGCCGGTTATGAATGCGCGTTGTTCAAAATGCAATTATTCATTTCACCGCGAACCCGGTTTTTACTTTGGCGGAATGTACATGAGTTACGCTTTAACGGTTGCGGAAATGGTAGCTGTTTTTGTGTTAGGCTTACTGTTCAACGTTGGTTTTTTAAGTATTTTCTTTGGTGTTGTTTTAATTGTACTGCTGTTATCTACGTTTAATTACCGTATGTCGCGATTAATGTGGCTGAATTTATTCTATAAAAACGAAGACGAAGTTTAAAAATTATCTTTCGTTTTTATACATTTTTCGAAAATCTGATGCCGTAATTGCAACCTGTTTTTTAAACAATCGCGAAAAATAGGTGTAATCAGTAAAACCTAAATCAAACGCAATTTCGTTTAAGGTTTTATCGGTATAAAGCAATTGACGTTTAGCTTCCAAAACAATGCGATCGGTAATAATTTCGGTTGTTGTTTTTTGGGTGATCGACTTAACTATTCTATTTAAATGTTTTTGGGTAATATTCAATAAATCAGCATATTCGGTTGCTGATTTTATTTTTGAAAAATGTTCATCTACCAATTTTTCAAACTTTGAAAAGACTGATTGATAATGTCTTAAATCAGATAAATTAACAGCACTTTGGGTTTCTAAAAATCGGTTTAAATAAATATAGATCTGTGTTAGATACGATAAGATCAGTTGTTTTTTCTTCCATTCTTCTTTCGTAGATTCATCTAAAAGTGTTTTAAAAAGATCTTCAATCAATCTGCATTTGTCTTCATTTAAATAGATACATTTATCAGAATAATTCGATTCAAAAAAAGGAAAATCTTTAATGGAATTATTCACATACGTCATTTCGTAAAAATCTTCGGTATGAAAAAAAATGTATCCGTCAATATCGTCTGAAAGTTCCCAAGAATGAGTTTGTCCGGGATACAGAAAAAAGACCGATCCTGGTTTTACTTCGTATTTATTAAAGTCAATTTCGTGAATTCCGGTTCCTTTCGTAAACAGAAAAACAGCATAAAAATTATGCTTGTGGGGCTTCTCAATTCGCGAGTGATGTAAAAGCAAATGATTGGTTATGGTGTTGGCATAAAAAGAGTTTTCGGGTTCTTTATTTTTAAAATCATTTATTTTTAACAGTTCAATTTCAGACATTTTTAAAAATTTATTTGCGTAATCAATTAAAAATCAATACATTTGATTCATTACAAAATTAAACTTTGTATTTCATATTTATTTAAAGATTGCTGGGGTTTCTTGGCAATCTTTTCTTATTTTTAAATAAAAATGCAAATAGCAACGTTGTTTAAAAATTTACAACCGTATGTAAAACCTTACAGAACACTGGTTACGGGCACATTGCTGCTTACTTTGGTAGGATCGTTAACGGCACAGGTTAACGCTTGGATTTTGCGTTACACGGTTGACGAACTTACTTTGATTATTCCACAGCAGAATGCTTTGCAACTTGGTTTAAAATTACTTCTTTTTATTTCAATTGTATTAATTGGTAAAGAAATTTTAAATGCTTTTATAACTTTCGGACAAAAATATTACGGTGAAAAACTGCGAATTTATATTTCTAAAGATCTTGCACAAAAAATTATCGATAAAATTTTAACCTATCGTTTGTCATTTTTTACATCGAACGATAACGAAGCAGGTAGATTGCAAACTCGAATTGATCGCGGTATAGAAAGTTTAACAAGGCTGGTTCAAAACTTTTTTATTGATATTGTACCATTATTTGCAAATGCAATTGTGGCGTTGTTCTTTATGTTTCAGGCAAATTTTTACGTTGGCTTGGTTGGTTTGTGCATTGTTCCAATTTATTTTATAGTTACCAAAAAACAGGCACAGAAATTAAGCGGGTGGCGTAGAAATTTACGTGGTTTTCGCGAATCTAAATCGCAGGGTATCATTAGTATTATCGATTCAATTACGGTTATAAAATCGTTTAATAGAGAAGATATCGAATCTAAAAAGCAGCTGCAGCTTCAAAACGAATTAACCAATAACCAGCTACAAACACGTAAAACCAGTTTCTTTTTCGATGGATTAAAATCGTTTATTGAACAATTCGGTGTGGTAATCATCATTATTTTAACGGCATATTTTGTACTTACGGGCAATATGACAATCGGTACCATTATGTTTCATATCTTGCTTTTCAACAACGTGTCGGCACCAATCAGGCAGTTGCACAGAATTTACGATGAAATGAACGATGCCATGATTTATTCTGAAAGTTATTTTGAAATTTTAGAGGCAAATGAAGAGAAAGAAGCATCGGGAACCGTTAAAACCGAATTTTTAAAAGGTCATTTTAAACTGAATAATGTGTCATTTGCCTATCCAAACGGAACAAAAGCACTGTTTGATATTAATATTGATATTCAACCAAATAAAATTACAGCTTTGGCAGGTTTATCCGGAGCAGGAAAAAGTACGATTATCAATCTGTTGGATAAATTTTACACACCCTCGTCTGGTGAAATTCTTTTAGATGGAATTCCGTTAGAAGATTACGATACTCATTTCTTAAGGGAAAACATTGGATTGGTGCTTCAAAAAAATCATATTTTCAGTGGATCGATTGCTGATAATATCCGTTACGGAAAAGTAAATGCAACAAACGAAGAAGTTATAGAAGCAGCAAAAAAGGCATATATTCATGATCAGATCGTAAAATTGCCCGATCAGTACGAAACAAAAGCAACGGCTCTATCAGGCGGACAACAACAACGAATTGCAATCGCACGGATGTTTTTAAAGAATCCGCCAATAATTTTTCTCGATGAACCAACCGCAAGTTTAGATGCTATTGCTACTGAACAGATTAAAAACAGTCTGGATGCCATTAAGAAAAACCGCACAGTTGTTATTATTTCGCACAGTATTTCACAGATCATAGATGCAGATATTATTTACGCTATGAAAGAAGGAAAAATTACCGAAGTTGGCAAACATGAAGAAATTTATAAGCAAAATGGCGTTTACAAAGAAATTTTCGATGCCAGCGCGCGAAGCATGAATATTGAAAAAATTGCAAAAACCTACGATAATTAAATTTCTTTAAAGTCAGATTTTTTTCCTACATTTAATAAAAAATGTAGCTTTTATGAAAATCACCAAACCTGTAAAAATCATAGGCATTATTGCCTTGTCTGTACTATTGTTGGCAGTTATTGTAAATGTTGCAATAAATTTGATCATTAAAAACCAGCTTCCTAAAATCATCGAAGACAAAAACGATACCGCTTATAATCTGGTGTATGACGATATGAGTTTTTCAATTTTCAGCAACAGTCTGTCTATCGAAAATGTGGAATTGACACCAAAGAAGAATGCTGATATTAAAAAAGACATCGATTTTTTTGGAAAGGTAGAACGCATAAGCGTTACCGGTGTAAATTTCTATGAACTTATAAAAAATAAAAATCTAAAAGCCTACACTATTTCTGTTATCGGGCCGGATATTACTGTTTTAAAACCTGCAGTGCGCGACACGCTTAAAAGTGAATCAAAGTTATCATCAATTATAGATATCGATAAAATCAGTGTGCAAAAAGCGCATTTAAGAATGATGACTTCGGGCAACGATACACTTTTACACGAGGTTTTTAATTTTAATTCAGAAATCGATGGAATTCACATGGGAGAATATACCGCCAAAAAAGATATTCCTTTTACGTACACCGATTACAGCTTTAAAATTGATTCTATTTATAGTGTAGTGAACGATCTGCAAATCGTAAAATCTGCAAAAATAGAAATAGACAAAGACAATATTTCTGTGAACAATTTTAGAATGTTGCCCTATAAAACGTCTAAGGAATTTAAGCAGAATGCTGTAGAAACCAATACTCGAATTTTGGTCGATGTGCCAAAACTTACCTTAAAAAATACCGATTGGGGTTATAATAACGACGATTTGTATGTGAAGATCGGAGCAATTTCTATTGATTCAATCAATGTGCGAATTTTAGATCAAAAAAATCAGACAGTCGCTCAACAGGCAAAAAAAGATATTGAAAAAGTGGCACAGCCGTTGATTCCTTTTCAGTTGGATGTTGATGAAATCGATATAAAAAAATCATCGTTTAATTCGTTGGGAATTTTAGATATAAGCAATGTAAACATCAAAATTAAAAAGATTTCAAACAAAGTAAAACAGCATTTATTGATTGATGAATTTCAGTTGAATAATCCGCAGTTTGTACATGTTCCAAAGAAAACACCTGAAAAAACAAGCGAACCAAGCAAATTGAACGATCTTATTTTAATTAATAAAGTTTCGGTTAACAACGCCAATTATGTTTTAAAAGATAAAGCTGCAAAGTACAAAAAACTATCGGTTAACAACTTTAATTTAACATTGAGTGATATTCGGGTCGATAATAAAACGGTTCTGGAAAATGTTCCGTTTGTGTATAAAAATCCTTTACTTACAACAGGTAAAATTCATTTCGATACTGGTAAAGATTACAACATTCATGCAGCGGGAATTATTGTAAAACAGGCAAATGCATCGGTAAAAGATTTTAAAATGATTCCGAAAATAACCCGCAAACAGCATGCGTCAAAATTAAAATACGGTCAGGATTATTACAATTTGTCAACAGCATCTATTCAGTTTAACAACTTTAATTGGGGTTTTAACGCGCAAGATGAATTTTTTATTAAGTTTAAAGAAGTAGTTTTAAACAGTATGGATGCGCATATTTACCGCGATGCATCGATTCCCAACAACCCAAAAGAAAATCATTTGTATAGTTACAGATTGCGAAATGTTGATTTTCCTTTCGAAGTTCAAAGCCTAAAAATCAAAAATTCTAAACTGATTTACGAAGAAGATTCTGCTACAAGTACCAATCCGGGCAAGCTTACGTTTGCGAATTTTAATTTAACGGCATCGAATATTTATAGTGGATACAAGCGTTCAAGCGGACCAAAAACACAGATTGTTGTCAACACAAAATTTATGCAACAGGGCGATTTGGTAGCAAGTTGGCAGTTTGATATTATGGATCGATCTGATAAATTCAACATCAATGGGGATTTAAAGAATTTTCCGGCTCCGGCAATGAATCCGTTTTTAAAACCTTATATGAAAGTTCAGGCGAACGGCAAGATCGATCACATGGCGTTTAATTTTAACGGAAACAACGATCAGGCGAACGGAAATTATGCTATGGATTTCAAAAATTTAAAAATGACGCTTTTTAACAAGGAAAATAAAGAGCGTAAAGTGTTAACTGCTGCCGCTAATTTGGTTGTTAGATCTGATACCGACGGATTTAAAAAGACGGAAATTAAACCGGTTGATCGTAAAAAAGAAAAGTCGTTTTTTAATTTTTTATGGTTGTGCATAATGCAGGGCTTAAAACAAACGGTAATTTAAAAATGTAATTAACTTTGCCAAAAGATTTCGATTAATGAAAACAATACTTATTACCGGTGCAAGTTCAGGAATTGGCTATGCAACTGCAAAAATTTTGGCTGAAGGAAACCGATTGATTCTTTGTGGGAGAAGGTTGGAAAGATTACAGCAACTGCAAGCCGAACTTACTGATACACCAACCTTATTATTACAGTTTGATGTTGCAAAGAAGGAAGAAGTTTTTACCGCTTTTGATTCGATCCCTGCCGAATGGCAAAATATTGATGTTTTGATTAACAATGCAGGTAATGCGCATGGCTTGGCTAGTTTTCAGGATGCCGATTTAGACGATTTGGATGCTATGATCGATATCAACGTAAAAGGATTAATTTATGTAACCAAAGCGTGTTTCCCTTTTATTAAAAATTCTCATAATGCACATATCGTAAATATTTCATCGATTGCCGGTAAACAAGCGTATGCAAACGGAGCGACTTATTGTGCATCAAAATGGGCGGTAGAAGCACTTACAAAAGGTATGCGTTTAGATTTCCTTCCGTTGGGAATTAAAGTTACAGGTATAGCACCCGGCGCCGTTGAAACCGAATTTTCTTTGGTTCGATTTAAAGGAAATGAAGATATAGCAAGTAAAGTTTATCAAGGTTATGAATCTTTAAAAGCAGAAGATATTGCCGTAAATATTGCTTTTGCAGTAAATCAGCCTAAACATGTGCAGGTAGCCGATATTACAATTCTGCCGCAAGCACAAGCCGATGCTACTACGATTTTGCGTACTTTATAAAATTTATATAATCATTATATATTTGTTATTAATTCCATTGCAAAACATTGTTTTTAAATGTAAATTTGCACAACAACACACAAAAATATGAGTTCAGATAATAGTACAAATCGTTATGCGCAACGTGGGGTATCTGCCCAAAAAGAAGATGTGCATAATGCTATTAAAAACATTGATAAAGGATTGTTTCCTAAAGCTTTCTGCAAAATTGTTCCCGATTATTTAACCAATGACGAAGATTATTGCTTGATTATGCACGCCGATGGTGCTGGAACAAAATCGTCTTTGGCGTATTTGTATTGGAAAGAAACCGGCGATTTATCTGTATGGAAAGGTATCGCACAAGATGCTTTGATTATGAATATCGATGATTTGTTGTGTGTTGGTGCTACAGATAATATTATGTTGTCGTCTACAATTGGTAGAAACAAAAATCTGGTTCCAGGCGAAGTTATTTCGGCAATTATCAACGGAACAGAAGAATTGATTGATGAATTGAAGAAGTTCGGAGTTACCATTCATTCTACAGGTGGCGAAACGGCTGATGTTGGTGATGTTGTTCGAACAATTATTGTAGATTCTACCGTTACGGCTCGAATGAAACGTAGCGATGTTATTGACAATGCCAATATTAAACCGGGCGATGTTATTGTTGGTTTGGAATCTTTCGGGCAGGCAACTTACGAGAAAGAATATAACGGTGGTATGGGAAGTAACGGCTTAACATCTGCTCGTCACGATGTTTTTGCACACTATTTGGCAGAGAATTATCCTGAAAGTTTTGATCCGTCAGTACCAAAAGATTTGATCTATTCTGGTGCAAAGAAATTGACCGATGAAGTGGAAGGATCGCCAATAAACGCTGGTAAATTAGTGCTTTCTGCAACCAGAACCTACGCACCGATCATAAAAGAAATATTAGCAAAATTTAGTGCAGATGATGTTCACGGAATGGTTCACTGTTCTGGTGGCGCGCAAACAAAAATTTTGCATTTTGTAGATAATGTTCACGTAATTAAAGACAATTTGTTTGATGTTCCGCCGTTATTTAAGTTGATCCAAGAGCAATCGCAAACCGGTTGGAAAGAAATGTATCAGGTTTTCAACTGTGGTCACAGAATGGAATTGTACGTTAACCCTGAAATTGCAGAAGAAATTATTGCTATTTCTAAATCGTTTAACGTAAACGCACAAATTGTTGGAAGGGTAGAAGCTTCTGATTCTAAAAAGTTAACCATGCAATCTAATTACGGAACGTTTGAATACTAATAATTTCAAGCTAATGGCAATTGATTACGGTGGAAAACGTACCGGAATTGCCGTGACCGACGAAATGCAGATCATTGCATCGGGATTGACAACTGTTGAAACAAAGAATATTTTTACTTTTTTAGAAAACTATTTTAAGACAGATAAAGTTTCAAAAATAATAGTTGGCGAACCTAAACGCATGAACAATGAAGCATCGAGTATCGGAGCTGAAATTAATAAGTTCGTAGATAAATTAGCAAAACTGTATCCGCAGATAGAAATAATAAGGATAGATGAACGTTTTACGTCGAAAATCGCTTTTCAAACAATGATCGATAGCGGTTTAAAGAAAAAACAACGTCAGAACAAAGCGCTTGTAGATGAAATTGCAGCAACTATTTTACTGCAGGATTATATGAGCAGCAACAGATTTTAAAAGATAACGGAAGTTTAAAATAATAGGTCATTTTAAAATGTCAGCAAACAAAAATACAGAAAGCGATGTAGTATTAATTGGTGCAGGAATTATGAGTGCTACACTTGGATTATTGCTAAAAGAACTGAATCCTGGTGCAACAATTGAAATTTTTGAACGCTTGGATAGTGCTGCGCAAGAAAGTTCCGATGCCATGAATAATGCCGGAACGGGTCATGCAGCTTTCTGTGAATTAAATTATACGCCCGAAAAAAACGGAGTGATCGATACTAGCAAAGCATTGGATATTTGCGAACAGTTCGAAGAATCACGTCAGTTTTGGTCGTATCTGGTTAATAAAAATATCATTCAGTCTCCAAAATCGTTTGTAAATACCGTACCTCACATGAGTTTTGTTTGGGGCGATGCAAATGTAAATTTCCTAAAAAACAGACACGAAGCTTTAAAAAAAGAACCTCTTTTTGAAGCAATGGAATACAGCGAAGATAACGAAACCATCAAAAATTGGGCTCCGCTAATAATGGAAAACCGTAAAGCTGATCAAAAAGTTGCGGCAACCTACATGAATTTGGGAACCGATGTTAATTTTGGCGAATTAACAAAGCGAATGATCAAGCATCAGCTAAAACAAGACGGCGTTAAAGTTACTTTTAATACTGAAGTTTACGACTTAAAAAGAACGCAAGACGGTAAATGGAAGGTTTCTGTAAAAGATATTAAAACAGGCGAACAACGTACCGTAATTTCAAAATTTGTATTTATCGGTGCAGGTGGCGCTTCTATTTTATTATTAAAAAAATCTGGAATCCCAGAAGGAAAACATTACGGTGGATTCCCGGTTTCTGGTCAATGGTTGGTTTGTGAAGATGAAAAACTGGCAGAACAACATTTTGCAAAAGTTTACGGATTGGCATCTGTTGGCGCACCGCCAATGTCGGTTCCGCATTTAGATACACGTTTTGTAAATGGTAAAAAATCATTATTGTTTGGTCCGTATGCAGGCTTTTCAACCAAATTCTTAAAAACCGGATCGTACTGGGATTTGTTCAGTTCTATTTCAACCGGAAATATCGGAACAATGGTTGGTGCAGGTTTGGATAATATGGGGCTGACAAAATATTTAATTTCTGAAGTATTGGCATCGCCAGATAAAAAATTAGCTTCGTTAAAAGAGTATTTCCCTGATGCTAAACAAGAAAATTGGCGATTAGAAATTGCAGGTCAGCGTGTACAAACCATGAAACGTAACAGTGAAGGCAAAGCAGAATTGGCTTTTGGAACCGAAGTTGTGAATGCTGCCGATGGTAGCTTGGCGGTTTTGTTAGGCGCTTCACCAGGTGCATCTACAACGGTTACCATTATGTTGAAGCTGATTGAAAAATGTTTCCCTAATGAGTTTAAATCACCAGAATGGCAGGATAAATTCAAGGAAATGATTCCTTCGTTTGGGTTAAAATTAAATGACCATCCGGAATTATTGAAAGAATTAAGAGCAGAAACTTCTAAAACTTTAGAATTGAAATATTAATAGATTAGGCAAAATTTAAACTATTGAAATTTACAGCTTGTTTGTCATTCCGTAGGAATCTAAACAATGCTTCCAGCATGATAAATTATACATATATCAAACTTAAAAAAACGACCGATTAATTATCGGTCGTTTTTTATATCTTTAAATCCAATAAATCATTAACATGAAAACACCATTATATTTATTTGTGCTTGGTTGTATTTTTTCTTCTTGTAGTTCAAATCTATCATCTATTAAATCAACGCAAAAAATTCATATTTTTTCTAAAGAAAAAGGTAGTATTGTTCACAGTGAAGATACGATAGCTTTGAACTATAACAAAAAAGACCTTTGGATTCCGCAACAATATTCAAAGACAATAAAAGTTCAAAAAAGCAAAGAACCTTTACATATTCGTTTCATTAGTAATGATAGTTTGGAAAAACATTACGTACTAATTTCAAAAAGCGTTAAACCTAATTATAAAGATCCTATACCAACTGAAAGTTATAGTTATCCGAATCGATTTAAATTGCTTGCACAAGATACTATTGTAACAAAAAAACGAAGTTTTGTAAGACCAAAGAAAGGATCTGTCTATTTGAATGTTTCTGTTCCATATGGCAATTTTTATGAATTTGCTCCTAAAAATCATCATAAAATATCAAAAGGTGGATTTCTTGGAATTTCTCTGGGTATAGATTATTACCATTCACCAAAACAATTTTTAAATTTGAGCTACAATTCCATAACAGATTTTTTAGCTCCCGTTCCTGCACCTGTAGATTATGAAGATGTAGATGCCGAAACCTTTTTGTGGTCAAACTATTTGTCGCTTTCAAATAATCATAGACTTAATCGATTTACTTTAGGCTACGGATTTTCTTTTGCAACCAATCACTACAATCTTCCCAATGCAGATCCCGAAAAGCATTATGCAATTGGAAACATTTTTTCGGCTTATTATCAATTTGGAAAATCGTTTCATTTTGGAGTTATTTACCGACCAACGTATTATCGCCCACAACTTGTTGATAAATTTCATTACGAACACGCTATAAGCATTGATTTTATGTGGAAAATCCGATTAAAATAATGTATTAAACCTTTTTACAAATCACTACAATTTTATCATTATTCAAATCAGTAGTAAAAAAAGCGTACAAATCACCACCGTCTTTGATTTTATGTTTTTTGCGGATTTCTTCGACTTTTAAAGGGAAATTTCGAGTGGTAACATTACACTTTGTGTTTTCTAAAAGCTTAATGTCTTTTTTATTGTACGGAATAATTTGTTCTATTTTGAAAGATCGTCCCGGAAAATCAATCAATTCATTTGAAGTGTACAAATGCGAATGTTTATGTAACTTATTCACATTAAATTTCGTTGCAATATCATTATAAGCACCAATTTTTAAGTAACTGCTAAATGGTTCATATAGATAATTTAACGGAGTTGACAACTGCGAATCTGAAACATCATTTAAAGTAAATGTATCTTGATGAATTATCCCATCATTTGAAATATTGACTGCAATAAGCTCCGACTGACTAATAAAACCTTTTTGAATTACAATTAGAAGCTCTTTAACTTCATTGTGTAAACCAATCGAATAGATTGTTTTAACGTTGCTCAATTCATTCAATAGAGATGAAATATCAAGCAACGGTGCAACTTTAATTAGAATGTTTTCTGATTTTTCAAAGAGGAATTCTTGCAGTTCAACAACATTGGGAGTACAATCTTTTAGTAGAAAAACTTTCGTTTTTTTATCATCACGTCGAGCTGGATCTATATAAATCCAATCAAATTTTTCAGTTGATTTTTGAAGATATGAAATACTGTCACCAGAAATAGTTTCAATATTATCTGCAGTTAAAACTTTAAAGTTATGTTGAACGATTGCCGATAAATCTTCTTGAAATTCGCAATGAACAACTTTTTTAAAACTCTTTGAAAAATAAAAATCATCCACTCCAAAACCTCCAGTCAAATCAATAAGAGTTTCACCAGAAATTAATCCGCTTTTAAACTTTGCTAAGGTTTCCGATGAAGTTTGTTCTATAGATAAGGTGCTCGGAAAAATAACATCTTCATTTGAAAACCAAGTAGGTAATTTCTTTTCAGCTTTCTGTTTTGCATGTATCTGATTTAAAATCCATGACCATTCGTAATCAGGAAACGGATTTTTCTTTAAAGCTAAAGTGTTTATGTCTTGCTTTAAGTTATTGTTTATAAACTCTTTTAAATCAGATGGTAATATCATAAAATTTAAACTAATTATTCGCTAAAACAAATGTATGGCAACCAACGATTGCAGCAGTTTCGGTACGTAAACGCGTGTTTCCTAAAGCAACGGGCAAATAGCCATTTGCAAGTGCTTTGTTTATTTCGTTTGTAGAAAAATCGCCTTCAGGACCAATCAGTAACGTATAATTCTGTTGTGTTTCAATTCGGTCTTTTAATTCCACTTTATCGCTTTCTTCACAATGTGCAATGAATTTCTGTCCGCTAATTTCCTTCGATAAAAAATCAGTCAGTTTTATAGGTTCGATTAAAACGGGCAGATACATCTGATTAGATTGTTTCATTGCACTGATCAAAATCTTATCGAAACGTTCGGTCTTGATGATCTTTCGTTCCGAATGATCACAGATAATCGGTGTAATTTCATCAACACCTATTTCGGCAGCTTTCTCTAAAAACCATTCGTAGCGATCGTTCATTTTTGTAGGCGCTACAACCATGTGAATGCGAAAACTTCTTGGTTCGGTAAATTGTGATTCGTTTATCTTTACCACGCATTTTTTCTCTGATGCCAATATAACTTCACAAATAAACAAAAAACCTTTTCCGTTGGTAATGTGTAAAATAGAACCTTCTAATTTACGTAAAACTTTAACAATATGTTTACTTTCTTCTTTATCAAAAGTAAACTCAATTGTATCATTGTCTATATCCGGAGCGTAAAATAACTGCATAATTAAAAGGCTAATCTTGCTTTAGAAACCACTTCATCGTCACTGAAAATTCCTAAGCGGAATTTATGATAACCAACAATACCAATCATTGCAGCATTATCGGTTGTGTATTCAAATTTTGGTATAAAGGTTTTCCAGCCGTATTTGGTTTCGGTTTCTTTTAATGCTTTGCGAATGCCCGAATTTGCCGAAACACCACCACCAATTGCAATCTGGGTAATTCCGGTTTGTTCAACGGCAAGCTTAATTTTATCCATTAAAATTTTAATGATGATGTTTTGAACAGAAGCACAAATATCATCGATATTCTCTTTAATAAAATCCGGATTTTTCTGAACTTCTTTCTGTATAAAATATAGAATCTGTGTTTTTAATCCCGAAAAACTAAAATTCAATCCGTCCACTTTTGGTTTGGTAAATGTGTAGGCTTTTGGATTTCCGTTTTGCGCATGTTTGTCGATCAAAGGACCACCAGGATAAGGAAAGCCCAATATTTTTGCGGTTTTATCATAAGCTTCCCCAACAGCATCATCGGTCGTTTCGCCTAAAATTTCCATATCAACAAAAGAATTCACTTTCACAATCTGTGTATGTCCGCCACTAATTGTCATCGCCAAAAACGGGAATGTCGGTTTATCAAATCCTTCTTCATCAATAAAATGAGCTAAAATATGTGCGTGCATGTGGTTTACGGCAATCAACGGAATATCCAACGCCATACTTAACGATTTTGCAAAAGAACCGCCCACCAGCAAAGATCCCATTAAACCCGGACCTTGTGTAAATGCAATAGCACTTAAATCGGTTTTTTGTATGCCGGCTTTTTGCAACGCTACATCTACAACAGGCACAATATTTTGCTGATGCGCGCGCGAAGCCAGTTCGGGAATTACTCCACCGTACAACTCGTGAATTTCCTGCTTTGCCACCACATTGCTCAATACTTTATCGTTGCATAATACGGCTGCACCGGTATCGTCGCACGAACTTTCAATAGCCAAAATGTACTTTAATTGTTCCATTGTAAAAAATCGGTATAATTTATGTGTATAAAGTCTACTAAATACCGTATTAACTTACATAAATTAGTATTTTTGTTTCTTTAAATTAAAAAGCAAATTTAAAACAAATAAGGCTATCAAAAAACTTTTTAAAATACTGTTTGGGTTGCTGTTGGGCTTGGCGCTGGTTTTTATACTGGCAGCCGTAATTATTACCACACCAATAGTTCAGACAGAATTGGCGCATTACGCGACCACAAGAATTAATGAACAATTTAATATCCGAACATCGATCGGGCAGGTTGCCGTGCAGTTGGACGGTAGCGTTCTGTTGAAAAAAGTGCATGTTTTAGATGATCGAAACAACGATTTAGCTTACATTGACCGATTGTATACCGATGTTACCGATTTTAAACAGCTTACCGAAGGGAAATTGTTGTTTGGAAGCACCGAAATTCAGGATGTCAACTTTTTTATTCATAAGTACAAAGGCGATACCTTAACCAATTTAGACAAGTTTATTGCTGTCTTTGACGATGGAAAACCCGGAAGCGGTAAGTTTTTAATGAAGATTGATCATTTGGATCTTACAAACGGAAGGTTTAAAATTACCGACGATAATACCGGAAATACTCCGATTGATTTTAAAGAAATGAACGGTTCTTTAGATAAATTGTTGGTACAAGGCGCGAATATTAATGCCGATATTAACAAGTTATCGTTAAAAGACAAGCGCGGCATTTACATAAAAGATCTGGTTACAAGTTTTTCTATGACGAAAACGGGAATGGATTTAAAACCGTTTGCTGTTGAAACCGAAGAATCGTATATTAAAGGAAACATCGCCATGCGCTATGCCGAAGGTGATTTGAAATATTTTACCGAAAAGGTAAATCTGGCGATCGATCTTAATAAATCAAAGGTTGCAACAAACGATTTAAAATATTTTTATAAAGAATTTGGTGCCGATAATGTTCTGTATCTAACCACAAAAGCAACAGGTACGTTGAACAATTTTAAGCTGGAAAACACCCAGCTTTCTGATAAATTCGGATCTGAAATCATTGGAAACTTCGCTTTAAAAAATCTGTTTGTAAAGAAAAATCCGTTTCGTGTTGAAGCTAATTTGAATCGTTTGAACATTACGCGTTCTAATGCCGTTGCGCTGCTTCCGAATGTTTTAGGAAAATCGCTGCCGGTTCAATTGGAAAAATTGGGTTTGCTTAATTTGCAGGGTTTTGTAGCGTACGAAGATTTTTATGTGGATGCTGATGTGGAAGCTACTACAAATCTTGGTTTTGCGAAAGCCGATGTAGAATTGTGGAACGTTAATCAAAAACAAAATGCCACTTATAAAGGCGATATTGCGCTTGATAATTTTGATATTGGCGGATTGATCGAAAATGAAAAAATCGGTACAGCAACGTTAACAGCAAGTGTAGACGGTAAAAGTTTTGATCCGGAATCTTTCAACACCATCATAAAAAGTCAGGTGCAGCAGTTTACGTTTAACAATTATTCGTACAAAGACATTACGATCGACGGAAATCTGAAACTACCCGCATACACTGGAACTTTGGTAAGTAAAGATCCAAATGCGCTGCTTGATTTCAACGGAACTTTAGATCTTTCAACAGACAAAACCTCGGTTGATTTTAAAGCAGATATCGAGCATTTGAATATGAATGCTTTGAATATTGTAAAAGATTCGCTGGGTGTTTTTAAAGGTCATTTTGAATTGGCGGGGACAGGAAAAAACCTGGATACCTTTGAAGGTACCATTCTGGCGCAAAATGCAACCTACACCAATTCTAAAGAAACGTATGCGTTTGACAGCCTTTCTATTAAATCGGAATTTCAAGAGAACAACATCCGCAGAATCGATATTAAATCAAACGATATTGTAAACGGCTATATTCGAGGAAATTTTAAATACGATCAGTTAAAGGGAATTGTAGAAAACTCGTTGGGAAGTCTGTACAAAAACTATTCGCCCAACAAAATTGCGACCAATCAGTTTATCGAATACAATCTGGATATTCAAAATAAGATTGTCGATTTGTTTGTTCCCAAGTTAGAGATTGCCGACGAAACGTCTATTTCTGGAAAAATCACGGCAGATAATGGCGAATTTGTTTTAATAATGAACACGCCTTTTGTGAAGTATGGCAACAATAAACTGACCAATATTCAGATTGATGTTAACAGTCTGCGCGAAAATCAAAATGCATTTATCGCCATTGATACCATAGATTTAAAGGCTTACAAGGCGTACGATTTTGTATTGAACAATGCCAAGAAAAACGATACGCTTTACGTTGATACGCAGTTTAAAGGTGGAACAGAAGCAGCCGATAAATATTACCTGAATTTTTATCATACGATTGATGAAGAAAATAAATCGGTAGTCGGAATCGAAAAGTCAGAAATTCAGTTTAAAGAATCGCTTTGGTTTTTAAATGAATTCAACAACGATAAAAACCGAATTATTTTTAATAAGGAAATCAATGATTTTGTTATTGAAGACATCCAGCTTTCGCACAACGAACAAATGGTTTTGTTGAACGGAAGCATGCACGGAAATAATTATAAGGATCTGAATCTGGAATTCGAAAATGTGGAATTGGATAAAATTACACCCGATTTAACCAATTTAACCTTTGCCGGATTAATAAACGGAAATGTTTCGTTTGTACAAGAGAATAATGTTTTTAAACCGAAATCGAAACTGAATGTTGAAAATTTAGAGATTAATGATGTACTGCTCGGCTTGTTTAATTTCGAAGTGGAAGGCGATGAATCGTTGCAGAATTTCAATGTTCGATCAAATATCGTGAATGATTTTACGGAGAATTTCTACATGAACGGATTAATTTCTGTGAGTAAAGGTCAAAGTAAACTGAATTTAGATGCCGGTTTTAACAAGTTCAACCTAAAAGCTATTGCACCGTTTTTATCGTCGATAATGTCCGATGTCCGTGGCGATGCTTCGGGTCGTGCAACCATTCAGGGAACGCATAAAGATCCCGATATCGAAGGTAAGTTGTATCTTACAAATGCCGGAATGCGTCCCGTTTTTACAGGTGTTGATTATCTGTTCGATGAAAATGCACCACTCGATGTTACCGAAAGTCAGTTTATACTTCGAAATGTAAACATTACCGATTCCAAACACAAAACAAAAGGATTGTTAAACGGAACAATATCGCACAACAAACTAAAAAACTGGAATATCGATGCAAAACTGTCTTCTAATAATTTATTGGCATTAGACAGCGATTATAAAGAAGGAACGCCTTATTACGGAACGGCTTTCATTGATGGATCTGCAACCATAAAAGGACCTGTTGAAAGTTTGGTAGTAAGCATTGAAGCTAAATCAAAAAAAGGAACAAAAATTAAAATTCCGTTAGACGATGCGGGTGGTTTGGGCGATAATAATTTCGTTCATTTTTTGTCACCGCAAGAAAAAGCCAACCGTTTAAAAGGAATAGAAACACCTATGAACAATACCCGTTTTGGCGGTGTTCAATTAAATTTCGAGTTTTACATAACGCCCGATGCCGAAATAGAAATTCTGTTAGATCGTGCTTCCGGTCACGGAATGAAGGGTAGTGGAGCCGGTTTTATCACCATGGAAATCAATACGCTTGGTAGGTTTAACATGTGGGGCGATTTTATGGTTTACACCGGCGAATACAATTTTAAATACGGCGGAATTATTGATAAAAAGCTCGATGTGGTTAAATATGGAACCATTCGTTGGGACGGTGAACCCTTAAATGCCATTTTAGATTTACAGGCGGTTTATAAAACGCAGGCAAATCCTGGGCTGATCATAGAAAGTTCTGAAGTTAACCGTAAGGTAGATACCGAAGTTTCTATTGCACTGCAGGGGAATTTAAGTAATCCCGAAATTGATTTCTTAATCGATTTTCCAAACGTAAGTTCAAGTATAAAGTCAGAAATAGAATTTAAGCTTGCCGATAAAGATACGCGCGAAACACAGGCTATGGCATTGTTGGCAACCGGTGGTTTTATTACCACAACAACAGGTGGAAATGCGGTTTACGGTAGTTTGTTTGAACGTGCCAGCAGTTTGTTCGATGATTTGTTTTCCGATTCTGAAGGGAAGTTCCGCGTTGGATTGAATTACTCGCAGAGTGAAATAAATCCTAACAGGGAAGTAGAAGATGCAGCTCGAGTGGGTGTTACGTTTTCTACACAGATCAGCGACCGTATTTCTGTAAACAGTAAGTTGGGTGTACCGATTGGCGGTCGTGAAGAAAACGTGATTGTGGGCGATGTGGAAGTTCAACTGCTATTAAATGACGATGGGACGTTGCGTGCGCGTGTTTTTAACCGTGAAAACGATATCAATTACTTGGGTGAAGGTATTGGTTACACTCAGGGAGTCGGTTTAACGTACGAAGTAGATTTTAATACGTTTAAAGAACTTATAAAGAAAGTATTGGTTCGTGCAGACAAACGTGCCAAGCAAAAGGAAGCAGAGAAAAACAAATCAAACAACAATAATACATCCGACGATGATTACGGATTAGATTACATCAAGTTCCAGGAAAAACGTCGGGAAGATACTCCGGAAGAACCAAAAGATAAGCCAGAACCTAAATAGATTCTGGCTTTTTCATTTTATTTTGTATCTTTAGGTTATTAAGAACAGGCAGACAAAATAAATTAATAATTTAACCGAACCACATAGAGATATAGGATTTATAACTTAATTTACAAAATCAGTTGTAGGTACACATACTTTTTAAGCGTCGCTTAAAAAACTATGTATTTTTATGTAGCCTCTACAGTCTATATTTTCTATGAAGCTATGTGGTGAAGAATTAAATCACTTCGATATTAAGAACAGTTATGAAATCAAACAAAATAAAGAAAATAGGAGTACTCACATCTGGTGGCGATGCTCCGGGAATGAATGCTGCAATCAGGGCAGTTGTCCGTGCGTGTACTTATTACGAAATTGGCTGTTACGGTATTTTTCGTGGTTTTGAAGGATTGATCGATGGCGATGTAAAAGAAATGGGACCTCGCGATGTTAAATACATCGTATCAAAAGGTGGAACCATTTTAAAATCGGCACGTTCAGATGAATTTATGACAGCCGAAGGTCGCAAAAAAGCCTATGAAACTATAAAGAAAAATCAGATCGATGCATTGATTATCATTGGTGGCGACGGTAGTTTCACTGGCGGAATGATCTTTTCTAAAGAATACAACATTCCCGTTATCGGTATTCCGGGCACTATTGACAATGATATTTACGGCACATCACACACCGTTGGTTATGATACGGCTTTAAATACGGTGATCGATGCTGTTGATAAAATCCGCGACACGGCAACATCGCACAAACGCATTTTCTTTGTGGAAGTTATGGGGCGCGATGCAGGTTTTATTGCCTTAAATTCAGGAATTGGAGCAGGAGCAGAAGAGATTTTGATTCCCGAAGAAAATATCGGTTTGCCAAAATTGTTGGAGAAATTGAAGAGGAGCAAGGCTTCCGGAAAATCAAGCTGTATTGTAATTGTAGCCGAAGGCGAAAAATCGGGAAAAAATGTGTACGAATTAAGTGACTATGTAGAAGAAAATTTACCGGAATATGATGTACGTGTGTCGGTAATCGGACATATTCAGCGCGGTGGTTCGCCAAGTTGTTTTGATCGGATTTTGGCAAGCAGGTCAGGTGTAGCAGCTGTGGAAGCCTTGTTAAAAGGCGAAGAAAACGTAATGATTGGTCTTCAAAACGATTTAATGGCGTACACTCCGTTGGAAAAAGCGGTTAAAGGCGAAGCAAAAATCGACGAGGAATTAATAAGAATATCAGATATATTATCTATTTAAGTTATGGAAAAAGTAAAAATTGGAATAAACGGTTTTGGAAGAATAGGACGATTGGTTTTACGCGAATCATTTGAACGCAGCGATGTGGAAATTGTAGCAATAAACGATTTAATGGAAATTGATCTGTTGGCATATCTTTTAAAGTACGATTCGGTTCACGGAACATTTAAAAAAGATATTTCTGTTGATGGGAATAATCTGATCATCGATGGAAAAAAAATTAGAGTGACAGCAGAAAAAGATCCTTCCTTATTAAAATGGGACGAAGTGGGTGTAGAAGTAGTTGCAGATTGTTCGGGCGTTTTTAAAACAATGGACAAAGCTGGTTTGCATTTACAGGCAGGAGCGAAGAAAGTAGTCATTTCATCCCCATCGGACGATATTCCAATGTTTGTAATGGGCGTGAACAATGAAAAGATTACTGCAAACGATACCGTTTTATCAAACGCTTCATGTACAACAAATTGTCTGGCTCCGATTGCTAAAATCTTAAACGACGAATTCGGAATTGTAGAAGGATTAATGACCACCGTTCATGCAGCAACAGCTTCTCAACTGGTTGTAGACGGAGCTTCAAAGAAAGATTTCCGTGGCGGTCGATCTGCTTTAAACAACATCATTCCGGCGAGTACAGGTGCAGCAAAAGCGGTTACAAAGGTAATCCCGGAATTAGAAGGCAAGTTAACCGGAATGGCATTCCGTATTCCAACACCAAACGTTTCGGTGGTAGATTTAACCGTTAAACTGGCAAAACCTACAACGTATGATAATTTAATGAACGTTTTCAAAAAAGCATCAGAAACCAATTATAAAGGAATTTTAGGCTTTACAAACGAACCGGTGGTTTCGCAAGATTTTCTTTCGGATACACGTACATCAATCATCGATGCCGATGCCGGAATTGCCCTAAACGATACCTTTTTTAAAATTGTATCGTGGTACGATAACGAATATGGTTATTCTGCCAAACTTTTAGACTTGATTGTTTATATAAATAATTTGAAAGAATAATACTAAAAAAATATTTAAAAGTCTGTTATCACTCATAATTATTGGTTTTGTCATTCAGAACGGAACGTAGTGGAGTGAAGACCCGAGCTTGCGAACTGGCGAAGCAATCTCTTGATTACTAAATGGATTTCTCCTATCGTCGAAATGACAAAATACTGTGAATACTACATATTACGGATATTCATTTAAAATTAATAATTTAATTTCTTTAAACATTGTCAAAGTTTTAAACTTTGACAATGTTTTTTTATGTTCAATAAATTAACGATTCAACACCCGAGGACGGAGTCCGAACGGAGCAAAGCTAAATCAACGGTTCAACACCCGAGGACTGAGTCCGAACGGAGCAAAGCTAAATCAACGATTCATCACCCCAACACAAAACACCTGACATTCCACATCAAACATCCCACATCAAACATCCAGCGTCCATTTTTCTTTCCTCTCTTTAGGTATTATTACATAAAATAACGTATTTTGTGTCCGAATTTAATTCGCACATTTTTATGAAATTTGTAGTTGACAGTGGTTCTACCAAAGCAGATTGGTTGTTATTTAACAACAAACAGTATTTAGGCGTTTACAATACGTTGGGCTTAAATCCGGAGGTATTGAATACCGATGTGTTGGTTGAACGAATCTTGCAGAACGAAGAAATTGCGAATTTGCGAACGGCAATTAAAGAAATTTACTTTTACGGATCGGGCTGCAGTACCGTTCATTCTAAAAAAGTAATGCGCGATGCTTTGGAAAAAGTATTTGAAAATGCCGATTTTTTCGAGATTTTGGAAGATACCTATGCGGCTGTTTACGCTACCTGTCACGATTTGCAACCCGGAATTGTCTGTATTAACGGCACAGGATCAAACTGTAGTTTTTTCAACGGTAAAGAGGTAGAGCAGGCAGTGAATTCGTTGGGATATCTGGCAATGGACGATTGTTCGGGTGTTGATTTTGGCAGACGATTGATTCGTGCGCATTATTTTAATACCATGCCTCTGGATTTAAAATCAAAATTTGAAACAGCTTACAATTTAAATGCCGATTTCATTAAAAAGAATTTTTATAAAGAACCTAACCCGAATGCATATTTGGCATCGTTTCTTCCATTTTTAATCGCCAATAAAGACCATGCTTTTTTACAGGCCATGATTGCCGACAGTTTTCAGTTTTTTGTAGATCATTACATCAAGCAATATCCTAATCATGCCAATGTTCCTATTCACTTTATAGGATCAACAGCTTTTTTGTTACAAGACGAATTTAAAGCAATCCTTAAAAACAACAACCTGATTACAGGTGTATTTTACCAAAAACCGTTGGAAGGTTTAATAGAACTGCATCAGAAATAACATTGGCTGTCATTATTAAAGCCCATTTTTTAAAATACCCAAAGTTATGCGCAATTGTAATAATTGTATAGCATTAATATACTTTTTTTGCAGTTATACGAAGCTTTGGTATAAAAAAAGGATAATTGCGTATATTTGATTGTTAGCGGTAAGTGTAGCTAAACAAACCGCAAGAAATAAAAACTTTTTAATTGTATGAAAAAAATATCTTTCTTATTAATCTTTATGTCTATTTGGACAATTTCCTACGCCCAAAACTATACATTAGAAGAATTGCAAAAGAAATTCAAACCTGAAAATTATACTGAAAAGGTATTGTTGGAATTCCAGAAAACAATAGAACATTTAGAAGAAAAACCGGATCTTTACGAATATATTCCAGGAGAAATAATAGCTTGGTCATTTATGGATGGACGTTTTCTATTGAATAGTATGTTTCTTATTGAAAATGATTCATTAAAGAAAATTGAAGCCTTGCCAAATGATGATGCATTCTTAGCTAAGTTAAACAGCTATGTTCCTGAAAAATCTAGATTTATTTATAGAACTGAATTATGGACACTGCCATCCGTAAAAGAAAAATTAGCTAACAAATCCTACTTAATCCAAGTTAGTGTCAAATCCTACAATCCTCGTCCTTACGAACCAAGTGACGATATTCTAACCTATAATTTAGAATATACAACGAAAGATTTTAAAAACTTTCGTTTGATTAGACTTAAAGATAAAAATTCTGAAAAGTGGATTAAAGTTGGTAAATATTAAATCAACAATAACACCTACCTCTAACAAGGGTATGCCTAGACTTGTCCCGCAAACCGGGAAGCGGGAGTGGAGCTCTCCGATTGAGCTTTTCCCGAAGTGTCGGGACAAGTCGTGCAAGGTTCAACAGTAGTATTTCTATTGAACATTTGTACTAAAATCCCGCCTTCGGCAAACCCCAAAACGTTACCTGCAAGCTTAAAAAGAACCGATGACAGAACAAGAAAATCTAACAAAAAATTTAAAATTTTATTCTCAAAAAGCAATTGGAATCGCAACTTTTATAGGTGGACCTTTAGCGGCAGGATATTTGATTCGAGAAAATTATCTAAGTTTGGAAAAACCAAATGAAGCTAAAAAATCTTTAATAATTGGAATTATTTCAACTATTCTTTTATTCACTGTCATATTTATGATTCCTGAGTCAATTATAGACAAAGTTCCAAATCAAATATTACCTGCAGTTTATACCGGAATAATTTATCTAATTGTTGAAAAAATTCACGGAACAATATTAAATCAGCATAAAAAAAATGGAAATGAGTTTTATTCTGGTTGGAAAGCAGCTGGGATTGGATTTGTCTCATTAATGATACTATTAATTGGAATTTTTGGATGCGTGTATATTGCCCCAGAAAGTGAAGAATATCAAAAATATAATACCGAAATGTCTAAATTCACTAAAAATGAAAATGAAACTTTAGTTTTTTATGACCACATAAATGTTGAAACAGCCAGTTCACTTATTCAAGAGTTAGAAAATAAAACAATTCCTAAATGGAAAGAAAATATTAAAATTATTAAGGAATCAAATAATATAGAAAATTTACCATCTGAATTATTGACACAAAATAGAATTCTATTACAATATTCCGAATTAAGATTGAAAGCTTTTGAATTGTTCAAAAAATCTATTAGCGAAGATACCGATATATACTCTCAAGAATTGGAACAAATACATAAAGAAATTGATGAACAACTAAAAAAACTGAATTGAAAAGCCAGCAGGTAACATGCGGTTTTGTAAGCTTTTAGTTTCGCATCAAGCTTAGTTTTAGTCGGCAGTTGTGTTCCACGAAACCCATCCAAATGCAAAGCTCGAAACATTAATGACAACTGTGACAAACAATACTATAACAAATGGAGCTATCAGAATTTCTCAAACTCAAACAAACGCTCGATAGTCAAGTTAATAAAATCGGCGGACTTAAAATTGTGCAAAAAAATAATTCGATTGCAATCGCAATAGACCAAAACATACAAATTGAAACTGTAAAAGATCTATTGCAACTTTTACGTGAAAATAAAGTTGCATTTGCACTTTACGACAGTTTTTATCCATCTCCTAGCGACCCAGGTGCATATATTGACTATTCTCATGAGAAAGGTGACAATACGCATACTTGGAGTATGACACTTGGAAATCACGGCTGGACAGGTGGCATTTACTCGATTAAAGAAGATGTTATTACAAATCAGATATATAGCCTGATTAAGCAGAAGCAAATTGATTCAATAAGAATTGACAACGTAAAAATATATGCTCACTATGGCAAAAAGACGTGTGAATTAAACGAAAAACAAAACGACTTACTTTCTAAAATTCACACGACCTCAGCGACCTAAAATTCATTCAAGCACCTGCTACTAACAAGACTTCACCAAAATCTGTCAAGTCATATGTAAAATAGGGTTGAAGTGCTTCAGGTGAAATCTATGTAACAAAAGCGCAGGAAATTTTGCATCGAGGAGTTGAATCAACCTCAGCAAATCATTCACTGTCATAACAATTCAAGAAAATTTTGTATGTTTATAAAAACGGTTACAGATGAGAAATTACTTGCAAACACCCATTTATAAAAAGTCCGAAGAAATTTTTGAAACCCTAAAAGCCATTACCGGTTTATTTCCAGAAGATGATCCTATTTTATCAGATTTAAAAGGTCAGCTGCTGGGTGATGCCATGCTTATTCAGGCGAAGTTAGCCGGAACCTTTGCTGTTAAATTGTACGATATAAAAATGGAAAATGCGACATTGATTCGCAAGGCAGCACGCGATTTAATGATTTCGTACCATACCCTGAAAATGCTAGGTTTTGAAGAGGTTGATTATTACAAAATCATTCGCACGCAGATCGAAGAATTCCGACTGTTATTTGTAGAGTGGGTGGCTACGTTCAACAACAAACACTATATTACCGATACATGGGGTTTGTTCAACCCACCAGGCATCGAATAGTTGGTTTGAGCCTAGATGGGACTACAGAAAAAAATTAAATAGCTTATTTTGAGAGGTTTATTTTTTTAGGGAGGGTCAGCGAGCTTTTATTTTAATATTTCTCTAAAATTTTGATTTAATATCAGGATCATTTCTTCGTATTCTAAATTTTTAATTTTAGCAAGCTTCTTTACTGTTTCTGATAAATCCATTATTTCAAAAGGTGTTTTATCTTTTTTTAGAATAAAAGGATAATCTGATTCTAAAAGCAATCGATCATTTGGAATCTTATCAATGACTTTTAACCCACTTTGAGATAAAGTCATGGCTATATTTATTGAGAAATATGCTCCTTGTTGTATAGCTAAATTTACATTTTTTAAATTTCCAGAATACCAATGTAATATAAATTTAGAATTGAACCTGCTTCCAATAACGGACAAAACATCATCAACACTATTTCTACTATGAATAGTTAATATTTTACCACCTAAATAATCACATCTTTGAATAAGTAATTCAAAAAAAGTTAATTGAATAGATTTTGAATTTACTGCAGCCTTGTAATCTAAGCCAACTTCTCCAATATATTTTGCTTCTTCTATTAAAGACCACATTTGAGGTATATATTTTTGATAATTACCTATTAGTTCAGGATGAAACCCCAAAGCTGGTTGAATATATTTTGAATCAACAATACTTTTAAATTTAGTGTAAAGTGGTGGGAGATTAGTTACTGCAATTGTATATATTCTATTTTTTTCTATTCTTTTAATAACACCACCTAAATTAGGAGATAAATCTAAATGAGCATGGGAATCAAACAAAAAACTTTCCATTATTTAGTATTTATAAAATTCATGAATTCATTCATACCTCTTTGATATAGATTGTTGTAATCATTAAATCTTTCATCAATATTACCTGATACTTGTATTGTAAACAAATGATTTTCATTGGAAATAAAGTCTAACATTCCGATTTTAAATGACTTTAACTCTATTTGAGCATGCTTTTTTAAATAATTTGGATCGTTATATGGAGTCATATCTTTTTGAAAGGCTTCTAATATAGATGCTCTTCTGATCGAACATGGTAGACAAGTTCCACAATGTTGTGGTTCTTTACTTCCTTTTTGCCATCTTACCTGATCAGGATGTGAACAAGACATTGTTTCAATATAATATTGTTCAAGAAAATCTATGTTAGCACATTTTTTTACCATTTCTCCTTTAGTAGAGAATTGATAAGGATTTTTTAAGTTGATATTTAAACCTAAGTTTTTTAAAAGCATTTGAAAACACTTCATGTAAAAAGGGTGGGTTGTTCTCGTACTATTACTACCCAGTCTAGTATTGGTTAGTGGTATGTTTAGAGAAATTAATCCATTTTCTGGTATATATAAATCAATTTCCCTTTGACTACATGATGCAAGAATTATCGCATGAGAAAAAAACATAAATGATCGTGTTCTTGTTGTATCTTCTTTTCCTTTTACAGGTGCTGCATGAAAATTAAAAAATTCATCTCCACGTAATCCATATTCGGTTTTTAATAACTCTTTCACTTTATCTTGATATGGTTTTACTCCCTTACCTCCACCGTAATGACCTACAAACCCAATATTTCTATTATGGGTTAATAAATCAATAGCACCTATGAATGAGTCTAAACCACCTGACAACATACAATAACTGTCGGGATTAAATTTTTTTCCTTTGTAATTGTTTTTGATGTTTTTAGATAATTTAGTTTCTTTTGTGTTCAAATTTCTTTTTCTAAATTCAAAATCCCATAAATCACCACTCAAAAAAGACATCATTTCAATAAGGTGTTTTTTATTACTGTTCCATTTGTCTATTTCAAGAACAGGTATATAGAGTTTAATTTGTCTTGTCCAATTATCAAAAGTTCCATGTCTCAGCACCCTTTTATCAGCATAGTAAACCATCAAAGAAATATACCATAAATCTAACGCCTCATTTTGAAAAAAGGATGGCATACGATAAAGTGGTCTTAATAAATTAAAAAAAGTATGATTATAGTCTGCTTTTGAGGTTAAATCTATCTCAAGTCCTGAAGCTACTGTGAATGTATCATCAGTATTTAGTTTAAATATAAATTCTGTCATAATAAATCTTCTATTACGGTGTAACATTGGTTATAAAGGCTTAGTATTTTTTTTGTAGAAAATTCATAATCTTTAATCTCTTTACCTCTAAAGACAATTTCAATCTTAGAATGAATATATTCTTTTATATTCTTTTCTAATGCTACTGCATCCGCTGCACTTTTAGAATTACTTTCAATTCTTGAACCTAAATCATTTATAAGCTTCTGATAAATATAAACTTCTATGTAAGTTGGGATTATGATATTTACATTTAAGTTTTCAATAGCCTCAATCTCTAACTCTTCTTTTTCTATAAGTTCATATAAAACTTCCATTGTAAGTATTAAAGCCTTTCTTGACACAGCATCTTCTTTTGTATTGGGAGATGGAGCTAAAATGTTTACTAGTTCACTTAGAATTTCTTTAGTGCTTTTATCTTGATAATCTATTTTGTATGCATCAAGAGTTTCTTTTAGTCCTTGCTCTGAAATGCTTTTTACAAAATTCCCAAGATTAATAGTTGTTTTGATTCCACCTACCGCATTTTTTGAAGCAGACTTTGCTCCTCCATAAGCTTTTACATATCTTGAAACCGCTTCCTGAGCATTTCCAGATTTTCCTGACGCTAATTTTGACATGAAGTTTTTTGCATTACTCCATTCCACAGTTTGCGATTCTTGTTGTACGCTATTATCTTCTAAATCTTGTTCGAGATCTTCATTTTCATTATTTTGGTTTTCTGAATCATTAGTATCTTCCTGTTCATTATCTTCAAAATCTGGTGGTATTAAAGGATTATTCTGTGATCCGCCATTGGAATAGCCACCATATATACTTGATGTTCCCATAGTCTTCTTAGTTTTGTTTTACTTCCTGCTCAATTGCCTTTTTTAATCTTGTGTTTTCTTTTTCCCATTTTTCTGCAAGCTCTTTGATATCTTCTAGCTTCCCAGTAACTTTTCCAAACTCAAAAATATTGGGTATGAAAGTGAATTTTATAGCTTTTGCAGGTAAGGTTGATAATTTTGCTATAGTATCAGAATGTAGGCTTTCATTAGCTTTACCCCATTCAAGAAATGACTTTAATAAGTTTAAATCAATCTCTGTTGATGCTTCTATTGATACAAAAAGTGTTTTTAGAATCTCTGAAGATTCAAATTCATTTATATTTTTTGATTTTTTAATCGCTTCATTTCTGAAAGTATCAGAGCCTGCTTGCAAACCTTTCAAGATATTTTCAGCTTCCGAGCTAAGAGAGTAAGATGATTTAAAGAAAGTAGTTTGTAAGCTTTCCCTTGTGAAATAAAAATAGTTTTGTAAATCAATATCTGATAGTTTTGGTTCAGAGCTTATCCAATTATTTAGCCAAAAATCATCTTTCCAAAGCTTCAAAGCTTCAACATCATCCCACTTGTTTTCTTCAATTAGGATAATCTCTGTTGGCTTACCATTTTCATTTGCTTGAAGTTCTCCTATTTTCTTAAATACATCATCTTTGAAATATTCTATTAACATTAACTTAGCTAAAACCTTTTTGTCTAAGTTTATATTTTTAAACTCAGCCATTTTCATTCTCATAGATAATGCATTCAAGAATCTTTTACAGTGTCTTGGATTCCCATTAAGCCTGTTAGATAGTACCGAGGAAAGTTGTTTTGAGACTGATAGTACATCTTTTAATTTATCCTCATCAATATCTTCGAACTTATCTTTTATTAAGTCGTAACTAATCTCGAACTTAATGAAGTTTTGATCTCTTTCTTCTTTAAGAAACTCTATTATTTCAGCATATTCTTTTTTGAAAGTTTCTTGAAGAAATAATGATGTAATATAAAACTCCATCTCGTAAATACCCAACTGAGGTATTTTGATTGGATATTGTATCATTTTCTCAAGATACTCTTTACCAATATCTAAATGGTTTCCTTTAACTTCTGGAAATCTTTTTCCTACAGCATACATTACTTGTCTTTCATCTGCACCAATTATAAATGAAGTTCCCTTTGTAAACAAGAACAACCTTATTGCTTCTAAAGTCTCTAAAATTGTATCATGGTTACACCTATCAAGTTCATCTATAAAAACAACTAGTTTTTTAATTTTAGTTTCTTTAAGTAGTTCTTCAAAATCCTTTTGAAACTCTCTAAGATTTTTTCTCACTTCTTCCTTTGAAAAAGTACCTTCAAGAACTTTTTTTATTTCCTCATCATTGATTTTCTGACCTGCTGATTTTAATTTAGAAGCAACTTGATTTATTGTAATATCTGCAATAGTTCCTAGACCACCTGTTAGCATGAAATCTACTCCGTACTTTAATCCTTTACTTGCTAAGTCAAGATAGTTTATATTTTTTAATAATTTTGTTACACCAGCCTTAGCCTTTGCAGTAAGAGTTCTCTTTTCTTTAATTTTATCTATAATTGTACCTAGCAAAGCTGTTTTAGCATCTTCATAATCTTCAAACAACCATCCATTAAACTTAATACATAAAAAATCTTTATTGCCTTCATATGACTTTAGAATCATTTCAACCAAACTAGATTTTCCACTACCCCAATCTCCATAGACTCCAATTGTGCAAGGAGACAAATCTTCATTTTCAATTATATCTTTGGTAACTTCAACTAAATAATCGAAGTTCAATAAATCAAGATAAGTTTCACTGTCTTTCCACATTTCTTTATTTTTTAAATTATTATTATTTTAGAATTGCTTTTGATTAATCAAGCATTTCAGGCAGACTAAAAATTATCAGATATAGCTAACTTTATTAGCTGTTACTTCAGCTATTGCATAGTTGACTTTTAATTATTTATAAATACTTCTTCTGATTCAGTTAATGACTAATCTAATAACAATAACGCTAGGTGTATTGTTTTTAATGAAATTTAGCTTCTATCATGATTATCGTATTTGATGAGAATCTGTTATAATCAATATCATTACTTAGGTAGTCGTATAATTATTATAATATTTATAAGCGTTTTTATATTTTCTAAAAATACCAAATTAATTCAAGTATATTAAAATTTTAATTACTCAATTTATCAACTTATTTAGTTAATAACTTTAAATAATATAAAATTTAGAAGTTATTTTGCATCTCAGTTTATTATAAATATCAATAACTACCTAAAACAGTTTTCTATTTTTGTATAACAAAAGTGCCCCTCTATACATTCTGCTATAGAGCAGCTATAAAAAACCTCAGAATTTGTTCTGAGGTTTTCATGTCTTTACACTAATAAAATACTAATTAATTACACGTAAGCTAGAGTTATTGGTTATCAGAAATAGCTACCTTTAAATGTAGATCTTCTAACGATGGAACTTACGCCCGCACCTTATAATGATTTGGGAGGGGGTTGGTCTATCTGTTGTGTGGGTTGTCGCGAACCTTTAATACATCCTTTGTTTGTTCTGAAAACTTTTTGGAGTTACTCTTAATTGCTGATTAAAAGTATCTAATTTATATAGTACAACAATTAAATTATTTGTTTTTGTACGATATTTGGATAATGAAAAAATATTCTATTAAAGTTTATATACTGTAAAAATTTGATTTTGTCTAAACATAAACTAGATTAAAAGGATATACTATCAAAATTTGACAAGTTTTCAAGTTGCTTTTCGACAGATTGTTTTAATTGTTTTAAAAAAAGTTATAAAAAGATCAACATCATTTTTAGTTCTTTTCCTTTTCTAATTTTTCATTAGCCTTTTGTTCCGTATTAAATATCCAATAAGCGGAACAACACTTCCAAATAGACTGACTAATGTAAATATTATTGTTATCCATCGATCTCTGGAAAAAAAGAATCAATTATGCAGGTACATAAGTTAAATAACATAAAAATTGTTTTGATTTATAAGTATTTTTTTAGTCAGTTCTTTTAAAATTGTGTATTTAAATATTTTGTAGTATTTATTTGACGAAACTAAAAAACTTAATTTACCTAGACGTTTTAAACTAATTTCTTCTTTATAAAATTCATTTGGTTGTATTCCAAAATCACAAATTTCTAAAGTTATATTTTTTATAATTGAATATTCTACTATGTATTTTTTGTATTTTTCAGCATATAGACACGTAGAATTATAATAAAGTAGTGATTGTTCATAGTTCGATAATTGAGCTCTTACAATATTAAAATATTCTTGCTTCTCATTATCATTTAAAAATTCTGAATTTTCTATTGATTCTAATATAAAGAATAAATGTCTAAAATAATGATTTAACCTAAATTGATGACCTCTAAAAAGTTCATGATTTATAATTATTACTTCATCAAGTTTGTATTTTAGTTTAAAACTATCTTTGCTAGTTTCCAAAACAAATTTTTTGAAATCTTTATAATCTTTAATAAAATCTTTTAATTTTTTAATGATTTCAGGATTTTGATCAAATTGTCGCTGAACATTTTTACTATCAATCCCATAAAACAAAACTACGTAACTTCTTAATGTAGTTTCGTTTAAATCTTTAAATATAAAATTGCTATCAAGAACTTGATAAATTAATTTTAGTTCATTTAAAATTTGAGGAAAACATTCTCTACCGAAATATTTGTTGTCAATATTAAATTCCTTTACATTTTCATTATGTATTTTTAAAAGTTCAAAGAATTTTCGATCAAAAAGTTCTTTTGTTCCCTGAATTTTATCTTCTTTTCTTTCTGCTCTTTGTTGAGCAATTAATTTTGATTGCTCACGATTAAATCTATATTGAATATAAAATGCTAAAAAAGTAACAAAAACTCCAAAGAAAGCTATGATAGGATTAGCAATACCGCCAAAAGCATCACCAATTTGATTTTTATTGCTTAAATCATATATATTATATTCGGCAATAGCGTAAATTAAGCATCCTATTATACCAGTGCAAATCATTATAGATAGAAATATTGAAAAAATAGGGTAAACTTTATATATTTTTAAAGTTTCTTTAATTCTCTTTCTATTCCTTCTGTTAATGTCAACGATCTCACGTAATTCTTGGTAAGTATACATTATTTAGAAAGTGTTTCTATTAGAAAAACGAAAAGTCCAAACAGAAAAAAAATTATACATACCCATGTTAAATTTTTAAAGAAAAACATTGCTTTTGCAGTGTATCTTGTGTTGATTTCGATTTGTTCAAGTAACTGAAGTTGTCTTTTGTCGTTTGTCATAGTGTAAAAGTTTAAAGTGTTAATTGTTTTTTTACCAGAATAAAACAGATGCCATTATAAGTTTTAATAATTATCTCGTTTCCAACGATCCAGTTTTTTAACTTTACTAATAATAAAAAGCTTTTTGAAAATATTGATGCTTTTATTTTGTTTAATTTCAGCAATAACATCTTTAACAGAATAATATTTAGCCGTAAAATTATCATTTTTAACACACTCACTGCAATAAGCCGTATTTTTTATTCCGGCAGAATTAGTAGAATGTTTCGTAATAGAATTAAATTTTTTTCCACAAGATTGACAGTTTGAAAAGTAAAAATCAGAACTAAATTTTTTTGCATTTTTTATGCTTTGCTCAAACTTATATTCTTTATTTAAGCTTCTTAATCCTACATAAAATAAGAGAACTGCAAATACAGCTATACCTAAAAGCAAATAATAAGATTTCCTATATAGAGATTTTATATCTCGTATTTCTTTGACTCTTTCATTATTTCTATCTCTTAAGGCTTTTATTTCAAATGCTGTTTTACGGTGGTTTGTAACTAATTCATAAAGATGCTTTTGAACCTCTCGTTCTTTAGGTGTAACATTATTAAATTTGTAATTTGTATGTAATTCATTACCAATAACAGTATAAAGATCTGTCATGCCATTTTCTTTGGATAATATATGAGCCTCTTCTTTTAAAAAAATTAAATTATTGTTTGATTTTTGAATTTCAAGATTTACATTTCTAACATCAGAGTTTATCTCTAAGGTTTTATCTAACGTATATTCTAAACTCTCATTTATGCGAATAGTAACAAAATAAATTATTACACAGCTTATAACAATAAGTATTTTATTAAAATTGTCGGGTATATTGGGCAGTTCCATTTGAAAGTTTTATTTTTTTAAAATTTCGGCTTTCATTGAATTGAATTCATCCTCTGTAATTAAACCTTCTTCCTTTAGAGATTTAAGTTTTAAAAGTTCATCTGCTTTTGAAACAGTTTTAGTTTCGGTTGTACCTGACAATTGCTTTTTACCTAAACTTGATCCATCGATTATAATTTCACCAGCTATAAGTGCATTTTCAATATCTACCTGATAACGGCGTACGTCACCTACTGCAATAACAGCATACCATTTTTTACCCGTTCGTTTATTGCCGCGCTCTTCAATACGAATAACTTTACCTTTAAGACCATTATACTGTGAAGACATTGCGTTGGCATCTTGAATTCCCCAATTATTGCTACTAGTCGTTCGCATCATGCTAGCAGAATTAACTTCTATATAACGAAAATAACCGTTATCTTTTGTGCCGGTACCAAGTTTTAAATCTGTGTCTATTGTAACGATACCACCCTCTTTTAGTTTTAATACTGCACCATCAAAAGAATTTTCTTGTGCAAAAATTGTTGTAGATAATAAAAGAAGAAATAATAATGTAATTTTTTTCATTATAAATGTTTTTTAAAATTTAACAAACGTAAGCAATTTTCGTTAAAATAAAAAAACTCCCATATCAGGAGTTTTTATTCTAAATTAAGCTAATACCATTATTTCTAAACATTTTTTGAAATTTTATAATTTTCAATGCTTTTTTTAATGCCTAACCAATGAGCTGCCGTTTTTACAACTAGTTTTGTTCTCAATGATTAAAATATTCTTTACATAGAAGGTATAATATTTGCTACATCATTAGTCCTAAATTGACCGGCATTGTTTTGTCTTTGCTTTCTGCTCATATTAATATCTTTAATTACACGCAAAATTCAAATACCTAAAATGTTATAAAACGGAGTATCAAAAGAGGACAATGGCGGAAATAAAAAAAAATAAATGGCAATAAGATATTGTCAAAATAAAATAGTAAATAGTCAACGTTCTGTTTTTGGTAGGTAGTGTAAGACATCGATATTTACGAATAACATATATTTTTACCCTATATCAATTAGATAACTAACAATTTCGTAAAACCACCCAACCGAAAAATTTTCTAAATATCAATAGCGAGGATGCTCCGTAGATAAAGTATGGCAAAGCCTACTTTAGTACATTAAACACATTTTCGGAAAAAAAGCATATAAATAGAAAATTCGGCTATCTCTCTTTGAAATAGCCGAATTTTTTACTTTTTCTGGTATGTTTTACTAATTGAGTAATTCTTACTTTTTTAACAATTGCTCTAAATATGTGGTTTTATCTTTTTCTGCCTGTAAAAGGCGCTCGTATAATTTCTTGTTCTCGTCATACGCTTCAACAAGCTTGTCTAACGGATTGAAGGTTGGCATCACATTTATAGCATTCAATGTTGATGAATCATTACTATTGAAAGTATTGTTGGTAATTATGTTTAACATCTTTTCATCAGAATATTCTTTGATTGCGTTTGCAGGTACGTCTAATGCTTTGGCAATTTCGTTAAGCTTGACATCGTCTAATTCTTCTGTATTTTCTATTACCGACATTTTCTGCTGGCTGATACCCAGAATCTCGGCAAGTGTTTCTTGTTTCATTCCTTTCATTTCGCGTATGCGGCTGATGTTGCGTCCTAAATGCTTTTTGCTTGTAGTCTCCATAAGGCCTCTGTTTTTTGATAAATTCAAATATACTCATTTTTTTAATAATAAAAAACCTATGCTGCAGTTAGCATGGCTATATAATGCGCTCAGATTCTGCGGTAACTAATTACAGAATGATTAGGATTTTCAAAAGTATACTCAAAAATTTTAGAAAGATCCTCAACCGCTTTATTGCTTAATTTGTAATTAAGCATTATTCTTCATTTTTTTCCTTTAAAGATTCAAGATGTTTTTTAGCATCAAAATCTTCTGCTATTCCGCTATCAATACCTTCTTGAATTGCATTTTTAAGAATTTGAATTTTATTCTCCTCATCTTCTAACAGTCGTAATCCGGCACGGATTACTTCGCTGGCATTTTTAAATCTTCCTTGCGTAACTTTTGTATCCACAAAATTCTCAAAGTAATCTCCTAAAGAAACTGATGTATTTCGTCCCATCTCTATTGCTTTAATAATTAACAACCTAAAGTTACCAAATTTTGGTAATTTATACAAAATTATTAGAAAAATTTAAAGCAATCACCATTAAACATCGTAAGATTAAATCTGTGAATCTGTGGTAAATAAATGCTTAATGAATGAACTTCATCAGAATTAAAAAAAACTAAAATGACTGGTTAGGAGAATCTAAGCGCATTGGGTTAAAAGCGCAGGTTAAATTGTTGAAACAAGCGTAAACTAATCGGGGAGCAAAGCGACGATTCGATATAGTTAGCTTGTAAGACAATATTTAACCGCTTTTAACCCGCGGCAAGAAAAAAGATTTTTGTTTCTTTTGATCTTTCAAAAGAAGAAGATAAACTTCTCGATATAGTACTTTACTCGAAATGATAGTTCTCGATCGAATAAGCTATGATTCACAGCTTTCAGGCTTTAAAAATAATACCTATACGTATAGTACAAATGACAGAAAATTTATGCAGAACAATCTATAAAAACAGAAGAAGTTGTATAAACCAGCGGTATGCATTTTTCATCAGCCTGTCCCGAGAATCGGGAAGTGTCGACACACTGCATAAAGCGTAGATAGATCGGGTGGTCATTGAGCCTGACGAACTGCGATGTAGTAGGTTCAAAAGTGCATTTCGACCAATTAAAAATGCACCGCAATGAAAGATTTTTGTTTCTTTTGATCTTTCAAAAGAAGAAGATAAACTTCTCGATATAGTACTTTACTCGAAATGATAGTTCTCGATCGAATAAGCTATGATTCACAGCTTTCAGGCTTTAAAAATAATACCTATACGTATAGTACAAATGACAGAAAATTTATGCAGAACAATCTATAAAAACAGAAGAAGTTGTATAAACCAGCGGTATGCATTTTTCATCAGCCTGTCCCGAGAATCGGGAAGTGTCGACACACTGCATAAAGCGTAGATAGATCGGGTGGTCAGTGAGCCTGACGAACTGCGATGTAGTAGGTTCAAAAGTGCATTTCGACCAATTAAAAATGCACCGCAATGAAAGATTTTTGTTTCTTTTGATCTTTCAAAAGAAGAAGATAAACTTCTCGATATACTACTTTACTCGAAATGATACTTCTCAACTGAATAAGCTATGATTCACAGCTTTCAGGCTTTAAAAATAATACCTATACGTATAGTACAAATGACGGAAAATTTATGCAGAACAATCTATAAAAACAGAAGAAGTTGTATAAACCAGCGGTATGCATTTTTAATCAGCCTGTCCCGAGAATCGGGAAGTGTCGACACACTTGATGAAGTGAAAGTACATCGGCGAGCGAAGCGATGGTTTCGATGTAGTAGCTTCAAAAGTGCATTTCGACCGATAAAAAAAGCACCGCAATAAAAGACTTTTGGTACTTTTTGTCTAAAAAGTACAAATGACAGAAATTATACAAAATAATAAACGCAGTAAATTCACCACCTGTGACCATTAATACGCTAGTCACTAAACTCTATTAAGAATAAATCTGAATCTGTGGTAACTAATTACAGATTGGTATTTTAAAAAAAAACTGAAATGACTAGTTAGGAGAATCAAAGCGCCATTGGGTTAAAAGCGTAGGTTAAATTGTTGAAACAAGCGTAAACTAATCGGGGAGCAAAGCGACGATTCGATATAGTTAGCTTGTAAGACAATATTTAACCGCTTTTAACCCGCGGCAAGAAAAAAGATTTTTGTTTCTTTTGATCTTTCAAAAGAAGAAAGCAAACTTCTCGATGCGCTCCGTTACTCGAATCGAGCTTCTCATGTGTGGTACTAAAAACACACGCATAATCTACTATCGGTATTTTACTGCACCTTTGTGGTACGATACATTACTGCATAGTACGGTACACAAAAACCGTTATGCAACTTTGACTTATTCAACTTTAAATCTGTTAGTATGAAAAGTTCAAACCACACAATTCCCACCGAAATCCACGATTCGTTAAAACAGTTCATCTTGAACGCTGTAAGAATCTCTAATGTATATATGGTGTTCTATACACCAATTGCCAACAGCAGTCTTAAAATGCTGACATTGGTCGTTGCGAAGAATATCAATGCCGATACCCTTGCAGGTCTGCACAGCCAGATAAAGGTGTTGGATGCTTTAACAAGGCACGATACTTTGATAAGCGTAAACTACCATACGGTGGCACCGCATCATTCACAGTTTCATTTTAGTTTTCTGCAACTGCATTTACAGCCTTGTTTTATAGTGTATGCCGATCAGTCAAAACGGTGGAACAGCCTGTTTCAGAATTTTTACAGTAACGAAAAACAAAAGGCATCAGTACTTTTTGCAAATCATATAAAGGCTGTTGAACATCGAGTAAAAGAAGCTGTAGTACTGCTTGTAGAACCGTTGGTGAATCAGCAGTTATATCAGGCGGCTCATGTAGCATTACTCGAAACCTTTTCTTATTATATAGATGTACTTAAAAATATACTGCTTCCAAAATCGGTGCATCAGGATTTTAATGAGCAGGAATTCAATCACTTTGTCGACTTGTATTATCCGGAACTGTCTAAAAATTTAAAACGGATTGCTAAAATAAAAACGGTGTCGTTTAACGACCAATCTCAATATCTAATCGGGCATTCCCATGAAAGCCTTGTAGAGAAGATAACAAAAAGGGTAGTGGAACTTCATACCGGTTGTTTTAAGACTTTAAATAAGTTTTATATCAAAAGGCTTGAAAGTCAGATTCCCGATAACGTGCGGGAAGAAACATTGCTGCTAAAACAGCTGGTTTCTTTTTTGACCAATTGTTATAAGATAGATGCTGTTTATCTGTTAAGTAGAAATAGATCTATTAAACCGGATTCAGACAATGTTTACAAATTCAATCTGCTGCTGATAGCTCCTGCACTGCGAATACAGCAACACGATGTACTAACGCACAAAGTATCCCATTATTTCAAAGGAAGGGTAGAAGTATTTTGTGTAATACATACCTTGGAGTGGCTGCAAAATAACGGCAACAGGTTTCAATTGTTCTTTAAAGAATTTATTATACCTCAAAATTTACGGTACCTGAGAAACAATCTGACTTTCAACGAAAACTTGGTGCAAACTAACAGTACGCTTGATATTAAGCAATTACAAAAACAGTATTGGAATGAAAGACTAACCTATGTTTCTCCCTGGTTTATCGCATTTCAGCAGGAAAATTTAGTGTACCAATCCGGGCATATCTTACTTCTTAAAAGTATGTTCCAGCATTTGGTACTCGGGTTGCTATATCAGAAGGTTCAATACGTACCTGCTATGTACAGTTGCCGATACCTTATGGAGTTATTCGAAGCTTTCTTACCCGAAGTTTATAAGGAATCTGTGCACCCGGATGATGTAAAGAAAATTCTTGATCTGTTAAACACTTCCATGTCTTTTTATCCCAGAGCCGATGACGGACTGCCCGTACATGATCAGTTGGTTTTTACGAAAGCCTTGTGTCTTTGTGAGAAGTTGTACAATCACGCGGCAACGTAGCAATTCATTTTGTGAAGGAATACTTCAGGGATAATTAAAACAAACCTTATGATCAATAAACCGACTATTAATTTTAAAATATAGAAATGATGGAAACAAAAAAAGAATTTTTCAAAAAGGTAGATTTTACTAAAAAACTACAAAACGGACTGGCAACACTGGTTAGT
>Ga0308157_10000931_pt1 | contig 73529 bp, 62 predicted proteins | sample PhyBR1_FD_201035 | JGI IMG/M metagenome (GOLD analysis project Ga0308157, IMG submission 201035) | Phyllosphere microbial communities from UC Gill Tract Community Farm, Albany, California, United States - DLSLB.R1 | ecosystem: Host-associated > Plants > Phyllosphere > Unclassified | place: USA...
AAAATAATCCTTTATTTTGCACTCTCAAATATTCATTAGTCAAAAGAACATCGAGATATGTCAAGAATTTGCCAAATAACAGGTAAGCGTGCAATGGTAGGAAACAATGTTTCCCACGCTAATAACAAAACGAAAAGACGTTTTGAAATTAACTTGCTAGAGAAGAAATTTTTCCTTCCTGAGCAAGAAAAGTCAGTAACCCTTAAGGTTTCTGCTCACGGATTGAGAATCATCAACAAGATTGGTATTGAAGAAGCTATCGAAAGAGCAGCTAGAAACGGATACATTAAAAACACTACTAAGTAATGGCTAAAAAAGGTAACAGAGTTCAGGTAATTCTAGAATGTACTGAGCATAAAGAAAGCGGTGTAGCGGGAATGTCAAGATACATTACTACAAAAAATAAAAAGAACACTACAGAAAGATTGGAGCTTAAAAAATTCAATCCGGTTCTTAAGAAATATACTGTTCACAAAGAAATTAAGTAATTTATAAAAATATTTTACAATGGCAAAGAAAGTAGTAGCAACACTTCAAGGTGGAGCTGGTTCAAAAAAAATGACAAAAGTAATCAAAATGGTTAAGTCTTCTAAATCAGATGCTTACGTTTTTGAAGAAAAAGTAATGAACGCTGACGAAGTTGAAGGATTTTTGAAAAAATAATCCATCACACGAATACAATATAGAAACTACTCTTTTTAGGGTAGTTTTTTTGTTATCTTTGTTTTCGATAATCAGTTAACTATTATCATTAATCATTTATATATCAAATGAGTTGGTTTAAAAAAATATTCAAAAAAGAAGATAAAGAAACGCTTGACAAAGGTTTGGAAAAATCCAGCCAAGGTTTTTTCGATAAAATTTCCAGAGCTGTAGTTGGAAAAAACACAGTAGATGATGAAGTTCTGGATGATTTGGAAGAAGTACTTATCGCATCTGATGTTGGTGCAGAAACTACAATCAAAATTATCAAAAGAATAGAAGAACGCGTTGCAAGAGACAAATACGTCAACGTAAGCGAATTGGATAGTATTTTACGTGAAGAAATCACAGGTCTTCTTTTAGACAATCCTCATTTGGATACAGACAATATCGACACAAGTAAGAAACCTTATGTTATTATGGTTGTTGGCGTGAATGGTGTTGGAAAAACTACAACTATCGGCAAGTTAGCTCATCAATTCAAATCTCAAGGACTGAAAGTAGTTCTTGGCGCTGCCGATACTTTCCGTGCTGCCGCAGTTGACCAACTGGTAATCTGGAGTGAGAGAGTTGGCGTTCCGATTGTAAAACAGGAAATGGGATCTGATCCTGCTTCTGTAGCTTTTGATACCGTTCAATCCGCAGTTGCTCAAAATGCAGATGTTGTAATAATAGATACTGCAGGAAGATTACATAATAAGATCAATCTAATGAATGAGCTTTCTAAAATTAAGCGTGTGATGCAAAAGGTACTTCCGGATGCACCTCACGAAGTTTTATTGGTTTTAGATGGTTCTACAGGTCAGAATGCTTTTGAGCAGGCAAAACAGTTTACTGCAGCTACAGAAGTAACTGCTTTGGCGGTAACTAAACTAGATGGAACAGCTAAAGGTGGCGTTGTAATAGGCATATCAGATCAGTTTCAGATTCCAGTGAAATATATTGGCGTGGGGGAAAAAATCCAGGATCTTCAGATTTTTAATGGTATGGAATTTGTAAATTCGTTCTTCAAGAAAAGATAACAAATCACATTTATATTAACATAAAAAAATCAAAACTATGGGTATTTTAACTTGGATTATTTTCGGTCTTATTGCCGGAGCAATCGCAAAAGCTATTCATCCAGGAAATGATCCTGGTGGATGGGTTGTGACAATTATTATTGGGATTATAGGTTCATTCCTAGGTGGAGCCATTGGAACTTATGTTCTAGGCTGGGGAGATGTAGATTCTTTCTGGAGTCCTAAAAGTTGGCTATTAGCTATTGGAGGATCTGTTCTTTTACTATTTTTATATAGTATGGTTACCAAGAAATAATGATATTGACATATTGATATATTATTATCATCAATAATGAAAATAAAATTAAGCATCAATAATTTTGATGCTTTTTTGTTACCATAAAGTCAAAAAAAACCCATACATTTGGTTTCATTAAATTTAAAAGTATGAAGAAAATCTTTACTACTCTTTTTTCATTAGGTTTGATTACAGGTGCTTATGCACAGTGGAGTCCTGCATCTATGAAAGGAGAAAAGTTGCGCGACACACAGGTAACTAACTATTATTCATTAGATCTTGATGCGATAAGATCTCAGTTGGTAAATGCTCAGGAGACAGGGAAAAACAGCAAAGCAGTTATTATCAATTTACCAACATTAGACGGTAAGATTGAAAGATTTGCTGTTTATAGCTTACCTGTTGTTGACAAAGCTATGGCTGATCGTTATCAATTAGGTTCATATACTGGAGTTAAGGTAGATGATCCAACGGTTTATGTGAGATTCAGTATTTCTCCTTATGATTTCCAGGGGATGATGTTCAGAAATGGACAATATGAGTTCATCGAGCCACAAAACAAAGAAAAAACGGTTTATGGCGTTTTTCCAAAGACAGAAAAAAGATCTGAAGGAAAAGCTTTTGAGTGTAAAACATCAGAATCTTTCCTTAGTAAAAAACAAATGGATGCTTTATCCAAATCAACAGATTTCACTCACAGTGTTACCGAGTTCAATAAAGCTAGTGATAAAAAATACAGAACTTACAGATTAGCCATTTCTGTAACGGGAGAATACACACAGTATTTCGGAGGAGTTCCTCAAGCTGCTGCAGCAATTAATGCTACAATGACTAGGGTAAATGGTGTTTTCGAAAAAGATTTTGCTATTCACTTGAATGTTCTTGATCTTCCTCAATTAATTTATACTGACCCAAACACAGATCCATATTCACCAGCTTCTTCAGGCGCATCCGGAGCCTGGAATCTTGAAATTCAGCAAACTTTAACTTCTGTTATCGGAAATGCTGCTTACGATATTGGTCACTTATTCGGAAGATCTGGTGGCGGTGGTAGCGCAGGAGATGTTGGGAATGTTTGTAGAAATCCATCGAGTAATTCTGATGAAGAAGCTAAAGGTTCGGCATTCACTTCTCCAGGAAGTGGCGGACCAGAAGGCGATAATTTCGATATTGATTATGTAGCACACGAAATGGGACACCAGTTTGGAGCAGATCATACTTTCTCACACGGAATTCACTCTGCACCAAATAATACTGCGCATATGGAGCCAGGTTCCGGATCTACAATTATGGGTTATGCAGGAATTACAGCTTATGACGTACAAGCTCATTCAGATGCTTATTTTCACGTAAGAAGCATAGAGCAGGTTCAAACTTATGTGAATGGTCAAAACTGTGATGTAAGTACAGCTATCACAAACAATCCGCCAGTCGTTGCCACGCTAATAAACAGAACAATTCCAAAAGGAACTGCTTTTGTATTAACAGCTTCAGCAACAGATGCAGAAAACGATCCTATTACTTACACTTGGGAAGAATATGACAGATCAACATCTGCAGTGACATCCGTTACAGGAAACAACACTGCTGGACCAAAATTCAGATCTTTAACAGGTTCTGCATTACCTTATAGATATTTTCCTAAATTAAGCAGTGTCTTGAACGGTACTTTATCCAGCGCATCAGATTGGGAAGCTGTTTCTAACGTAGCAAGAACTATGAATTTTAGAGTGCTGGTAAGAGACAATAATGCTGATGTAAAACAACAACAGACTCAGATTGGTTCACAGACGATTACTATAGGTAATGACGGACCTTTCAAAGTTACTGCTACGAAAGTTTACAACAATGCTCCAGGGGCATTTACTTGGGATGTAGCCAACACAGCAGCTGCTCCTTACAATGTTTCAAATGTTAAAATAGATTATACGACAGATAACGGTGCTAACTGGACTGTTCTATCTGCTTCTACGGCTAATGATGGAACAGAAAACATAAGCTTCGCCGGGATTCCTACAAACTCTGTAGTTACAGTAAGAGTTTCTGCTATTGATAACGTATTCTACGCGGTTGGTAAAGTAACGGTTTCAGCTATGGTAAACTGTGACGGAACAGCACCAGCAGGACTTGCAGCTAGCAGTATTACACAAACAGGTGCTAAGATTGATTGGGATGCCGTTGCTAATGCAACTTATATCTTGAGATACAAAAAAGCAGCTGACACCAATTGGACAGAGGTAAATAATCTTACAACTAATACTTACACTATTTCTGGACTAACACTTAATACAGCTTATAACGTAAGCGTTGCAACAATCTGCAGCGGAACAGTTGGAACTTATGCAACTGCAGACTTCAGCACAAAAGGAATAGAATATTGTACAGCTGGTGCGACTTCTACAAGTTTTGAGAAGTTATCTAATGTAACTTTTGCAGGCATCAACAACAGTTCTACTTCTACAGCAGGATATGAAGACTTTACTACTGTTACCGGAAATGTAAATGCGGGACAATCCTATACGTTCTCTTCATCATTTACTGGAACATCATACGCGGATGACCAAGTTTTGGTTTGGATTGATTTTAACCAAGATGGAGACTTTACAGATGCTGGTGAACAAGTTTTGGTAACAAGTAAAAAAACATCACCTTGGACAGGTAATATTACGATTCCTGCAACTGCCTTAGCTGGAAAAACAAGAATGAGAGTTCGTTTACAAGATTCTTCAATCTCACCAAATGCGACTCCTTGTGGTACATCTACTTACGGGCAAGTTGAAGATTATAGTTTGAATATTGCGCAATCATTGGCAGTTACTGATGTTAAGAAAAATAATATCAGCGTTTATCCAAACCCTGCGACAGACGTTATTAACATCTCTAATGTTTCTTCTAAAACTAAATTCGAGATCTACTCTGTAGGAGGACAATTGGTAAACCAAGGAACAACAGATGGAAAAGTAAATGTTTCTAAGTTAACAAAAGGTGTTTACATCTTAACTGTAGAATCTAACGGAGAGAAATCTCAAACTAAATTCATCAAGAATTAATCAGTAATTCTATCAATAAAAAACCCCGAATCTTGGATTCGGGGTTTTTTATTTTTATAAATTAAATTTTTATTTAAGTTCTTCAACAAAAGCTTCTGTCGCTACTCTTAAGCTTTCTAAATCAGAGTTGTTATAAATAATATAATCAGCCAGTTTACATTTGTCTTTTTCAGACATTTGCTTTTGCATCACAGCTTCGACTTCTCGATACGTTTTATCATCTCTATCCATCGTCCTTTTGATTCTGAGATTATCGTCTGCCGTGATCAACAGAGACTTATAACATTGTTGATTTAATTTCAGTTCGAAGAGAAGTGCAGTTTCTTTGAAAACGAATTCAGAGTTTTGGGAATTAATCCAATTTTCAAAATCGATTTTTACTGCTGGATGAATCAAATGATTTAATTGTTCTAAAAGTTCAGAATTATTAAAGACTTTTTCCGCAACATATCTCCTGTTATAAATTCCATTAACATAAGCCTCTTTACCCAAAAGCTCAATAATTTTTTCTTTTAAAGCCAAATCTTTGTTGACAATATTTTTCGCTTCGTCATCCGAATAATAAACAGGAAAACCTTTTTCCTCTAATAATTTTGCGACTGATGTTTTTCCGGAACCAATTCCGCCAGTTAATCCAATAATCTTGGGTATGGGAACATCTTCCTCTTGATTTTGATTTATATCTTGTATTTCCATAATTTATTTAATATCCAAAAACTTCATTAAAACTAAAAGTCTGATCTAATTTAACACCTCTTTCTGTCATTTTCAAACTTGCTAATTCGTTATGAGCATCGTGTTCCAAAAACAAAAGATAATCATTATCAACACATTGCTTTAAAAATTTCCCTTTTTCTTCCATTGTTAACAATGGCCTTGTATCATAGCCCATCACATAAACCTGCGGAATATGCCCTGTTGTTGGAATCAAATCTGCTGCAAAAACAATTGTTTTTTCCTGATACTGAAGAACCGGAAGCATTTGTTTTTCCGTATGTCCATCTACAAAAATCACATCCATTTTCAAATCGGGAGCAAATCCATAATTTCCGGTTGTCGGTAATGGCAAGAAATTGAGTTGTCCGCTTTCTTCCAAAGGAAAAATATTTTCTTTTAGAAAACTTGCTTTCTCTCTAGGATTAGGTTCTGTTGCCCATTTCCAATGATTTTCGTTCGTCCAGAAATGTGCATTTTTGAAAGCAGGTCTGTAACCAGATTTGTCATCATTCCATTCTACTGCACCACCGCAATGGTCAAAATGAAGATGCGTCAAAAAAACATCCGTAATATCTTCTCTCACAAATCCATATCTCTTAAGGTTTTTATCCAAAGAATCATCTCCCCAAAGTGAATAATGACCGAAGAATTTCTCATCTTGTTTATCTCCAAGGCCACAATCGATTAGTATTAATTTTTTGCCGTCTTCTACCAAAAGCGAGCGAGTTCCTAATTCGATAAGATTTCTTTCGTCAGCAGGATTTGTTTTTTCCCAAAGCGTTTTCGGAACAACACCGAACATTGCACCGCCGTCAAGTTTAAATTTCCCACATTGGATTGGATAGAGCTTCATAAGAATTTTTGTTTTTTACTAATATAAGAATAATTTATAAGAAGTAAATTGTATATGTATTTGTTACAGTTATTTTTGTTCAAAAAGACTTTTTAAACTGTCATTTCTCTGTCTTATAATTTGATAAATTTTTTCGATTTTTTCAGAAGTATTTTTGGCTGTTACCTTTGATTTTTTATCTTTCAAACTGTCAGACTTTGCAATCTTTTGAAAATCAAAACTATCAAAATCAGCATTCGTGTGAAATGTTTTGTTGAAACCATTGGTAGAGTTTGATAATTCTGATAACTCTTTACCAAAAGGTTTTACTTTGACTTTCTTAAAAATTATTTTTCCAAATTCATCCACTCCTGTTGGTATGAGTTCAAAATCTTTCGGGGAAATTATGATTGAGTTTAATGTAATATTATCTTTCAACAACTCATCTTTCGCAGTATTAATGGGAAAACTATGAACATTGGTTGAACCATCAGAAAAAATCAAAATAGATTTTGTTCCAGATTTTGCAGATTTTAATGAATAAATTCCATTCAAAATTCCATCGGGAATATTAGTTCCGGGTCTTAATTGAAAGGCAAATTTGTGAATTAATTTTTCAGGGTTTTCATTCAATAGTGTTAATAAGTTTTCTTTTTTATTTGTTAAAGAACAAGCTAAATAAGAATTCCCCGAAAAAAATACAATTGAAAATGATTGATTTTCTTTTTTGTTCTCAACTATTTTCCGGATTGCGTCAATTGTAACTGTAAATCGATTTGGCTCAAAATCAGGCGAAGTCATCGTAATAGAGGAATCTATAAGAATTGTAATATTTTCTGCAGAATTATCTTTGATTTCTTTTTTTTGCGATTGCTTTTCTTCACTTTTAAAACAAGATAACAGGACCAAAAACAAAACAGTTAAATACTTCATAACATTTTACTTTCTCAAAGATTTCATTTTTTCAGCTACTTTTACTTCATTTGTGTCACCCTTTTTTAAATTAAGAATAATATTTTCAAAATCGTTGTCTTTTCTATTTTGACTTAATTTATTTGCTATAAAGATTTCTGTTGGATAAATATTGATTCCAAAAGCGCCTTTCATTTCTTTTCTTACCAGCTCATCACCCATATTTTCAACAAACATTGGACATTTTTGAACTTTTTCATATTTAAAAGTAAGTTTTTCTAAATGTCGGTAAAGTTCTTCATCAGTCATCAATTTCACTTTTCCACGAATTTGAACCGCTTCATAATTCCAAGTTGAAACATTCGGTTTTTCATACCAAGAGGACGAAATATAAGAATGAGCGCCTAGAAAATAACATAAAATCTCATCATAATCTTTCAAAACTTTGGCTTGAAAATTAACTTTAGAAATATGAGTTTCAAGATGAAAACTACCATCATTTTCATTCAACAAAAACATCGAATGTGTTGCAGATAATTTTTCTTTATCGGAAATCAAAAGTGCAAAAGCATTTTCACTGATGATTTTCTTCATCAATTCTTGGTCATCGCTTTTGTAAATTTTGGGTATGAACATTATAAAGAAATGATTAATTAAATTATTAAAACAATTCTCCCAAATTTTTCGGCCTGGAAATATTCAAATGTTTGTAAGCTTTATCAGTCACTTCCCTACCTCTAGGTGTTCTGATAATAAAACCTTCCTGAATCAAAAACGGTTCATAAACTTCTTCCAAAGTTTCCGGATTTTCTGCGATTGAAGTAGCTAAAGCCGAAATTCCAACAGGCTTTCCACGGAAATTTTCTATCATCACTCGCATTATTTTGTTGTCCATATCATCCAAACCAAACTCATCAACGTTGAGAGAATTCAATGCAAATTTTGTGATTTCGATTTCGATTTCTCCGTTTCCTTTGATTTCGGCGAAGTCACGAACTCTTCGCAAAAGCGCATTGGCAATTCTCGGCGTTCCTCGGCTTCTCCTTGCTATTTCAAGTGCAGCATCTTCATAGATTTTCACGCCTAAAACGCGTGCACTCCTTTCGATAATCATTCCGAGAAGTTCGATGGTATAATATTCTAATCTGCTTTGGATTCCGAATCTTGCAAGCATTGGCTTGGTAAGCATTCCGCTTCTTGTGGTTGCACCAATTAATGTAAAAGGATTTAAGCCAATTTGCACAGAACGTGCATTGGGACCGGTTTCCAGCATAATATCAATCTTATAATCCTCCATCGCAGAATACAAATATTCTTCTACAATTGGAGACAGACGATGGATTTCATCGATGAAAAGAACATCATTTTCTTCGAGATTGGTCAGTAACCCAGCCAAACTTCCTGGTTTATCTAAAACTGGACCAGAAGTGATTTTACAATTAACGCCTAACTCATTGGCAATAATATGTGAAAGAGTTGTTTTTCCCAATCCCGGTGGACCGTGCAAAAGAACATGGTCCAAAGCACTTCCACGATTTTTAGCTGCTGCCACGAAAACTTCCAGGTTATCAAGCGTTTTTCTTTGCCCCGCAAAATCTCTGAAACTCTGCGGTCGGATTTTTTCTTCCTGAATCAAATCGTCATCAGAATAATTGTATTTATCGGGATGTAAAAAATCGGGCATTGCTTTGAATTAATAATTAAAATGAAAAATTAAACCAGAAATTGAATTCGGTTTAATGGTATTCAAAGATAAAGAAATTTTAAGGGACTTTTGGATTGTACTTCTCGGTTTCGGAAATGATTTCCTTTAATTGGATTTTTTCTTCTTTTGTCAATTTTCTTTGCAAGAATCCATTCCTCACATCTTTACCAAGATATTGTGGAAAAATCCCGTAATAATCATAAAGCTTCAAATCATAAATATTAAGCCAAGGAAAAAACTCTTTCTGAAAAGGGTATTTAGGAACATAAAAGTTTAAATTCCCAATCTTATATTCTGAATTGATATTAATCAAATTATTCTCTTTTGGTTTATAAAGCTGATACCAATTAAAACCCGACATCTTTTTCCCTACATTGAATTTTTGAATAAATCCCGGGAATATAAAAATCACTGATACAAAAACTGAAGTAATGACAGTTGTAAAAATAGATTTCTGTTCTGAAATATTTTTAAAAATCAGAAACAACACAACTAAATAAATATCAATAAAAAATCGATATTGTGCTGAGAAGACAATTATAAAAATAAACTTCAATAAAACACAAATGAAAAGTAAAAAGTAAAATTTATCTTTTCTTCTAAATGTTAAAAACCCTAAGATTATTACACTCAAAACAATTCCGAAATTTAAAATTGATTTCAATCTAATTGTAAACCAATGATAAATTCTTTCCCAAAGATTAAATTCCAGAATCTGCTGATAAGAATAATGCATATCATAAGATTTCATCAATCCGATTTGTGAAGAATAAGTCAAGATCTCCTGACTCGGCTTCCAAAGCAAATTAAAACCAAAAGCTGAAACAGGAAAAACAGGAAATCCGAAAAGCCAAATATTTTTGGCCACAAATAAAGTTCCAAAAGCCAGAATTGGAATCAGCATTTGAAATTTGAAATTTCTTTGGTAAATACTTTCTAAAACAATCAGCAATGGTAACCAAAACATTGTTGGTTTTATACAAAATACAAATATTGAAATGTATAAAATTACTTTTCTGTCCGAATTAATTAATAATTCATTCAGAACAATTAAAGAAATTATAAAGGTTGGTAAATCCGGGCTTGGCTGCTGAATAAAAATTAAGAAAAATGGAATAAAAAGAAACAGAATCCACTGCCTTCTTTCATAAATATAAATCAAAAATAAGAGTAGTAAATAAACATTAATTCTTAAAAACTCATCAGTTAAATTTGAAAATCCAGCTTGATAAACGTGCCAAAACGATGATTGACCCAATAATAAATCTATATTTGAGATTCCTTTTACGAAGCCAACTTCTTTGAGAAACGTAATAGTTGGAACATAATAACTGTAATGATCATACAAATAAGGCGAAAAGGACCCAACAAAAAGAATTAATATTATAAAAAAATAAAACCAAAAGTTGATATTCTTCCTAAACTGAAACTGGGCAAAATCTCTCTCTTTTAAAAATAATAAGATCCCAAAAACTCCAGAAATTAAAAATGTAATTTCTATATAAAAATTCAATGGCAAGAAAAAAGCCAGAATTGTTTGTAAAAAAGTAACGCTTAGAATCCCTAAAAGAGAAACGATTGTAAAACTCTCATTTTTGATTTTTAGAAGTTTACCCACAATAATTCCATTACCAAAATTGATAAAGAGAAATATGAGAATAGTTTTGAGGATTATAAGCATAAAAAAGATTGCTTACCAAAAATAAGCAATCTTTCCGTGTTAAAATATATATGAAGAAAATTTACTTCTGTACTCGCCCGGTTTTTCTATCATTGGCTCTACCAATTGTATAACCAGTTGCACCACCTGCTACACCACCAATTACTGCTCCCAAACCAGGGTTTTTCTTAGAAATAATGGCTCCAGCTGCCGCTCCACCAACCGTACCAATAACCGTACCTTTCGCCGCACTACTCCAGCCTTTTTTCTGAGTCGCTGTAGTTCCAGCTGAACTTGAGGAACCTGAGGAGCCTGAAGACGAAGAATTAGAAGCCACGCTTCCTGATGAAGATGAAGAGCTACTTCTTCTGGAACTTTTTCTGGCAACACGATTAGCTTCAGCTTTTCTCTCTGCTTCTTTTTCCTCTTCTACTTTGTTAAGGCTATCTTTTTGTCTTTCAAAATTGATTTTTTCTTTCTCTATGGCCAACTTTTGTTTTTCAATATCAATTTGTCTCGCTTGATAATCTAACTTTTGTTGCTCCAAAGAAGCAGCTTGTACTTTTTCATCTTTATTACAAGATGATAACAATAAAATTATACTTGCTCCTGTTAAAAATAAATTTTTCATAACTTTTTATTTTTTCACAAATTGTGAATTACAATTAAACCAATTTCAATTATGATTCCAAAATAGATTATAAATTGTTAAAAATTGTTAATTATATTTATTATCAGGAGTTTAAATGTTATAAATTTTCTGCATAAATTTGATTCCAACTTTAATATCACACTGAATTTTATATTAAAAGTCTAATTTAAAATCATAAAGCCTACAAAGAATTATGAACATAGCTTCCAAATTAGCTAAAAAAAGAGACCTTGCAAAAAACGAAATGGAATACGAAAAAAGTATCCTGTTCGATGTTTATACATTTGTTTTGGTTTTCCTTTTATTGTGCAATGTGGTTATTAACATCCTTCTTTTTCGTCCTGTCAATTGTATAATTTTTGGAAGCTTTACTATTTTTATGTTAGGCACATTGTTTTGGCCGGACAGAATCAGGTTCAATCCAAAACTTCTGATGTTGCTTTTCCTTTTCTTAGGAATAATGATTTTTTATTTCGACACCATTTCTGGAGAAGGCTGTATGAACTATTTATCGTATGTTTCTTTAACCATTGCAGTAGCCTTTTTCTTCGATTATATTAGGGATCGATGGATTATATTTTTTTTGATTTTATCCTATCTACTTTGGTTTTTAATTAATGTTACTACTGATTATTATCTAAGTAGATTCTACGATCAGAATCTTTCTCCTCTAGAAGAATGGTATGTTAGAATCTATAAAATCATAGAGATCTCTTTTTGCACCTTTGTTGGGATGTATTTTATCTACAGAAAAGAACGATTCCTTGTAAAATATTATATAGAAAAGGAAAAACTGAATGCTATGATTCAGAAAACAGATAAAATTAATTTTTCCGGAGAATTGTATGAATTGGCGATGAGTAAGAATTCTCTATTCATTACTTATTTCAAATCTCAGTTTCCAGATTTTTTTGATAATATTTTAGGTGCTACACCAAACCTTATTTCGTCCGAATTGGAAATATGTGCATTACTAAAGTTGAATCTTAGCACCAAAGAGATTGCTATAGCAACCAATTCTACAGTAAAAGCAATCGAAAATAAGAAGTATCGTATCCGTAGAAAGCTGGATTTGAGCACAGAAACAGACATTAATCTCTATATTATAAATAATTTCTAAAATTTTATTTACAAATAAAGATATCTGATTATTAAACAATTAACCAAATTATTAATGATTAGAAACATCGTGAGTATATGTGGGCGAACAATTACTGGTCAAATATTTTCCACTGAACTATAGAAACTATATTATTGCACTATAAAACACAGAAAAAAAACACAAATGTTTGAAAATAACTACGATTTTCAGACTTGATTAGAAGTATTAATATTTCTTTTCTAAACACAAATGATAAAAAACCGGAATAATTACTATTCCGGTTTTGTGTTTATATTGAAGAAATATATTTTAAAATAATTCTTTTCTAATAATATTCTGAGAACGTTCTGGTCCTACCGAAACCAAATAAACATTAATTCCCAAATGCTCTTCTATAAACTCGATGTATTTTTTTGCATTTGCAGGAAGCTCATCGTATGTTCTAGCATTGGTAATATCTTCGTCCCAACCTTCCAATTCTTCATAGATTGGTTCGTAATCATATAATTTAGTTGTAGAAGAAGTAAAGTAATCGATAATTTTTCCGTCTTCTGTTTTATATTTCGTAGCGATTTTCAAAGGATGAATTCCCGTAAGAACGTCCAGTTTTGTAATGACCAAATTATTAATTCCGTTAATCATACAAGCGTGCTTAAGAGAAACCAGATCCAACCAACCAGTTCTTCTTGGTCTTCCTGTTGTAGCGCCGAACTCAAAACCAATTTGTCTGATTTTCTCTCCTAATTCATTATCTAATTCTGATGGGAAAGGTCCATTGCCAACTCTTGTTGTGTAAGCTTTAGCCACTCCAATTAGATTTTGCAATGCTGTTGGAGGAACACCTGCGCCTGTACAAACACCACCTGTAGAAGGTGAAGATGAAGTTACGAATGGATAAGTTCCAAAGTCGATATCCAACATCAAAGCTTGAGCACCTTCAAACAAAATATTTTTACCGTCCTGGATCGCTTCATTAATTTCTAATTCCGTATCAACAATTCTATCTTTCAGTCTTTCTCCCAAAGCTAGAAACTCCTGATAAATTTCTTCAACATCCAAACCTGGCTTTTCGAAATATTTTTCAAAAAGGGAATTCTTTACTTTTAAATTTTTCTCGATTTTTTCTCTCAGAACTTCGGGATTCAAAAGATCAATCATTCTGATCCCAACTCTTGCGATTTTATCTTCATAACAAGGACCAATTCCTTTTTTGGTAGTCCCAATTTGGGTTCCGCCTTGTTCTTCTTCTCTATAAGTATCTAGTAAAATGTGATAAGGCATTATCACGTGCGCTCTTCTGCTGATGAAAACGTGATCCGTTTTCATGCCTTTGCTCTCTATCTGCTCGATTTCTTTAATGAAAGCTTTTGGGTTTACAACCACACCGTTAGCAATGATACACTTTCCTTTACACTGCAAAACGCCTGAAGGCAAAAGATGCAGGACAAATTTTTCTTCTCCAACATAGACGGTATGGCCAGCATTATCACCACCCTGGAAACGGACTACATAGTCTGATTTGGCTGATAAAACATCCGTTATTTTTCCTTTCCCTTCATCTCCATACTGGAGACCTACAACTACGTAAGTTGACATATTTTTTACTTTTTTTAGATTATTTACAAAGTTATACTATATATATGGCTTAGCAAAATCAAAGAAAATAAAAAACCCTCTTACTATGAATAAGAGGGCAAAAACACAAATGATGAAAAAAATTATAAATGCATCGCTGCATCTACAATACAATTTTCGGTACAAAAATCGTACAATTTTTACAATTTCCAATAAAAAAAGAAAACTTTATTTCAGAAAATTAATTATATTTTAATATTAAATTAAATTAAATAAAAATATAAACTTACTTATACATATTATATATTTTTATCAACTCAAATCTGTCAATTCGAAATAACAGTAATGTATTAAATAAAAAATCAATCAGAACTCTAAGATTATTTAAAAAAAAGCGAAAAAACATCATAAAAACAAAAATAAATAAGAAATATTTAAACCTAAATGAAAAAATAGTTTTAATTTTAAATCAGCAAATATACTTTTGTAATATAATTTTAATTAAAAACCGAAATAAATATTATAAAAGATGTGCGGAATTGTATGTGTATTTGATACAAAACAAAAGAATGAAGTTATAAGACCTCAAATATTAGAAATGTCTAAAAAAATTAGACACCGTGGTCCGGATTGGTCAGGAATCTACCAGCACGACAATGTGATTTTCTCCCATGAGAGACTGGCAATTGTAGATCCTACTTCTGGCAAACAACCATTATTTACAAAAGATAAAAAAGTTGCATTAGCAGTTAACGGCGAGATATATAATCATCAGGAATTGAGATCAGAATTTCCAGATTACGAATTTTTGACTCAGTCTGATTGTGAAGTTATTTTGGCTTTATACAGAAGAGACGGAAAAAATTTCCTGGAAAAACTGAACGGAATTTTCGCTTTCGCCCTATATGATGAAGAAAATGACGCTTACCTAATAGGAAGAGACCATATGGGAATTGTTCCTTTATATATGGGTTGGGACAAAAACGGAAGTTTCTACGTCGCTTCAGAATTGAAGTCCTTAGAAGGTGTTTGTAATAAAATAGAAGAATTCCTGCCAGGTCATTTTCTTTATAGCAAAGATGGGCAGGAATTACAGCAATGGTACAAAAGAGACTGGGCAGACTTCGAGAATGTAAAAGATAACGAAACCGATATCGCAGCCATCAGAAAAGGATTAGAAGAAGCAGTTCACAGACAACTGATGAGCGATGTTCCTTATGGTGTTTTACTTTCTGGTGGTCTGGATTCTTCTATCATCGCGGCTGTAACTGCAAAATTTGCAAGACAAAGAATAGAAAGTGGTGACACTCAGGAAGCTTGGTATCCAAGATTACACAGTTTTGCTGTAGGTTTGGAAGGTTCTCCCGATTTGGCAGCGGCTAGAAAAGCAGCAGATCATATCGGTTCTGTTCATCACGAAATTAAATATACCGTTCAGGAAGGTTTGGATGCGATAAAAGATGTGATTTATCATTTGGAAACTTATGACGTAACGACTATCAGAGCTTCTACTCCAATGTATCTTTTGGCAAGAGTCATCAAATCGATGGGAATCAAAATGGTACTTTCCGGAGAAGGTTCAGACGAATTGTTTGGCGGTTACTTGTATTTCCACAAAGCACCATCTGCTCAAGCTTTCCACGAGGAAACCGTAAGAAAATTAGGAAAACTACACCTTTATGATTGCCTTAGAGCTAACAAATCTCTAATGGCTTGGGGAATCGAGGGTAGAGTTCCTTTTCTTGACAAAGAATTTATGGATGTCGCAATGACCATCAATCCAAAAGACAAAATGGTAACACCCGAAAGAATGGAAAAATGGGTTCTGAGAAAAGCTTTTGAAGATATCCTTCCGGAAAGCATTGCTTGGAGACAAAAAGAGCAGTTCAGTGATGGTGTTGGTTATTCCTGGATTGACACGTTAAAACAAGTTGCCGAAGATGAAGTAACAGACGAAATGATGGCGAATGCGAAATTCAGATTCCCGATCAATGTGCCGATGAGCAAAGAAGAATACAGATACAGAACGATCTTCGAAAGTCATTTCCCAAGTGATTCTGCAGCAAGTTGTGTTCCTTCTGTTCCATCCGTAGCTTGTTCTACACCTGTAGCATTGGAATGGGACGAAGCTTTCAAAAAGATGAACGATCCAAGCGGAAGAGCTGTTAAAGTTCACGAGACGGCTTATTAAAATTTATTTAAACTAACTATATTAACTACAAAGGAAAACCACAAGTCTTGGCTTGTGGTTTCTTTTATTAATTAATAATTTTTTCTATAACTAATGCCTTGTATTAGATACTCAGTTTTGTAACCATCATTAATACGAAACAATGTTTTAAGACTTCTATATTTTTTAGGGTTAAGCACAGAGCAATTAAAATGTAAATGTGGCCCCGTGCTCCATCCGGTATTACCACTTAAGGCTATCACTTGTCCTTTTTTTACTTTATCACCCTTTTTTACATTTAAACTATTAAATTGCAAGTGTACATAAGAGGCCATTGTTCCATCAGAATGTAAGATAATTATAAAATTAGCATCTTTAGCACAAGCTTCATTGTCACATCCTGTATTACTATCTTGCTTAAGCAAAATTACAACACCTTCTCTCGCTGCCAGAACTTCAGTTCCTTCCGGCATTTCAAAATCAAGGGCATTTTGATTTTTATGAGAATATCCCCCATTATATCCCTGCACTACTGCAAACATTTTTCCTTTAGCATAAGGTAGATCATAAATATAATCTTCATCAGCATCTTTCCAATTATCACCTGGCGTCAACTTGAACTCAGGTATTTTTTTAAAGCTGGAAGGCTTATGGATATCTAGAGGAACAAATTGAGCTAACCTTAATTTGGATGTATTCTCTTCAATCACATACCGATTTTTGAAATGCTCGCCTATCGACCTCATATTCTCAACCTTTGGTTGTCCAAAAAACTCAATTGAATATGGAAGAGAATCTTGATTATCCATCAAAAGTGTAATGGTATCATTCTTCTTCTGGTAATAAATTTTAAGATTAGGTGCTTGCGAAAATAGAAAACTATTTTTTAAAATAATTATCGCCCAAATTAATTTTCTCATTCTTCAAAATAAAGCCCCCATTTCTGAGGCTTTTTAATTATTGCTTAGTGAAAATTATATTATAAGGCAACGGATCTGGTCTTTCAGAGGCAGGCTTATCATAATAGAAACAATCTGTATCTATCCAGTTGGTATCTTTGGAATAAATCCATTGCAGCTTTGTTTTTGCAGAATCTATAAAGTTGATAATAATATCTCCTGTTATACCACATAAATCTCTATCTATATAAAATAGTGAATATTTATTATCTGATTTCCCAAAATTAGTGCCTTTTATTTTTGCTTTATCATCGATTATATTGGTATTATCAAATAAAATATTTCCATTATTATCCGACACTTTAAACTTTCCTATTAAAATATCGGCATAATAGGCACGAGAGTCTAGAAAATCTTTATAGTATTTAATTTTTTTTAGAGTAATAAAAATAGTTTTATTGCTCCAAGTTGCTTTCCATACGCCTTCATATTGTGAAAGTTCATTGGTGGTGTCTTTCAAATAAGAATCCTTTGGAAATTCTATTCCGTAAGTTCTTAATGGATATTCCTGTGCGTTACAGGACAGAAATATGTTGACTATAATTAATAAGATTATTTTTTTCATAATTATATAATTTAATTTTATGGGCAAGGAGTTGATTTTACAGGCTGGTCAGCGCCATTGTATTCTAATTTCGCAGAAGATGTTTCGGTCACTTTATATACTTCCAGCCCATCAATTTTTGTAACTTCTTTTATAAATTGTGTGAATATTTTCTCAACATTAGCTTGAGTTAATTTTTCGTCATTAATTAATTTTCGATATTCATCTTTATACCAGGTCTGCCATTTTTCTTTTGTTTCATAATTAATAGAACCCGGCCAAGTAGCTTTAGTATATTGCAGCATATAATTTCCGCCAGAAGTTGTAACTATCGAGTACGCATTCATGTAGCTTCCCGTGTAACTACTTGCTTGCGGCATGAGAATATTAATAAAAGTCCTTACATCTGTTGGTGAAAAGATTTTTATCGGATGATTTCCATTAGCATCTTCATCTTGATGAGAATGCATCAATCCCGAAACGCCACTTTTATCGTCAGGTAAACTCATATCGGTAGTGCCTATCTTATTTTCAATATCTACAAATGAAGGCTGCAAACCACTATTTTTTGGTGGATATCTTTCAAAAGTACCTTTCTCGTGATCTAAACCAAAGACATCTGGCTTGTTTATATTATCATATTTTGCTTTAAATTTTGTATCAGCAAATTTTGCTTTTATCTTCGTACATGGATCATTCAACAAAGGAATACTCACCGTACCAGATCCCACACCATTGCAGTTACCCTTGTTGGATCCACCATAAAAAACATGCTGTGTCTCACCACATAGGTTGATCCATACCTCACCGGTGATGTATCGCTCTCCCGTAACAGGATTCTGAGAGTATGTATAATGGGAAAGCTGATAGACTCCGCAGCCATTTCCGCCGGTACCACCAGTTGGCCCACCGGTATCCCCAGTATTCGGCCAGTTCCCACCGCCACCTCCACCAGTATTACCAGGACCGTTTGTACCGCCTGGGCCGCTAGGGCCGCCACCGCCACCAGGATTACCTGAGCACCCACCACTGCCATTTACCATAGACATGCTGGTTTGTTGGGTTCCGTCCAAAGTATAGGTGCTGATGTTTCCCGAAAAGAACAAAAAATCGTTAGGATCATTTGTAAGCCAGTCTTCCGATGGAGAATATCTTACAATTTTCGAGGTATAAGTCCCATCAGAAACTTTGACTTCCAAATTATAAATATCCGGTGTACTGTCTGCAGGCACCACCGGGAAATTATAATAGATACTTCCATTGTTAGTAGTCTCAACGACGAAATCTGTCTTGACCTCCCCAAAGATGGTCTCTGATTTTCCACTGGCAGATGATGCTTTCAGGCTAACAATGAAGTTGGCTGTCTTCGCCTGCAGTTCATTGATAACCCCGGGGATACTGGATTTTGGCACAACCCGGAATTTTAAAGCTTGTTGATTGTTGCTGGTTTCGTTAGCGTTGAAATTGTCATTTCTACAACCAATGATGAGGAATGTAAGAATTACAAACCACATTAAATAGTTTTTTCTCATAAGTGTTTTTTATTTTTTTATTACATTACTAATGTAAAAAATTCTCACAATAAAAAAGTACGGAAAAACGCATTTTGATAAAAATTTAATGAATTTTTAATTTTACCAGATATTATTTGCCGATATATCAATATTTATTTTAATTTTATCTCATTAATGAAATTCAATTTTTAATTAAAAACAACACAAAAGATGAGAAAATTTATTCTTAGTATCCCGGCAAAAGCCGTTACGGATACCTACACCGCAACCATTACTGGTGCCCTTACACCAATTAATCCTTACAAAATCAATCTTACGGATGACGAGAAACCTGGCATGCGAACAATGGCAGAAGGCAGAGAAGGCTACGCACGACTAATCTCTCGTATTGCCACACAATTTCCTGACGCTCTGGGCAGAAGCGACAGTCCCGAAGAACTCGCTGCACTGCTGGATTATTACGGCAATCTGGAAGGGGGCAGAATAGCTATTCTGCAGAATCTTGAAACTTTTGAGGAGATTCAGCTAGGGGCTTCTGCAGATATAATGGCGCTTACAGACCGTTACAAAAATAACCTGCAACTCTCCCGAGAAAATGATGCTGCGCTGGATCTTGCGATGCGCGATGTGGATAGCTGGAATAGCCGATTTACTAATAAAAGTAAAACAGACGACGCACCACCATCTGAATAGTTTTATTATCAATCCCATAAGCCCGCTTTGAATTTTCAAGGCGGATTTTTTATGGCATTTACTTTACATTAGCATCTTAGAATATATATTGGAGAAACTTTCAGGTTAGGAATCAACTTAAAGCTGTTCGCCTATGAATATTATAGGCAAGCCTTTGATTTCAGTAAGCGAGCCTATGGATTTAGTGGGCTAGCGTACCAATTTGAAAGACGTGCTTATAATTCTTGTAGGCCCGGCTAAGTATTTAGCAAGAGAGCCTATTATTTTGCTAAGCGAACCTACTATTTTCACAGGATCGGTTCCACTATTTATAGGATTGGTTATCTTTTTATTAACCTATCCTATCATTGATAAAGGCTTACCAATGAATTCTTTTGGTTCTCCTACTTTTTTAACAGGTCGCTCCTACGGAGCTTTAGCCAATTGTAAGAAAACTATTTCTATTAATAGTTTGTAGCTCTGCTTCTTTATTTTGTTGATATTATTATGAACAGCTATGTTGCTTTAACACCAGTCTAAATAACAAGCTGCAAATTAGTTAAAACAAAAAACCACAAACTTACGCTTGTGGTTTTTGATTTTTCAGTTGTAATTGTTTGGCTCTTTTTTTCCGTCTATTGGAGATGACTTCTGTTATTTTTCCGCCAATCCAGGAGAATGGGAAAAAAATCAGAAAGATGGATATCTTGTAGAAAACAGGATGGTAAGGATATATGATAATATCCAACATCGCAATGAATAGCATGATAAAACCTATCAAAATGGCATAAGCTACTTTGGCATATTTCACAATCATTGCGGTCACTACTCCACCGAAGGTCACGCCCAATCCACCAAAAAACAACAGTGCTATATAGAAAGAATCTTTGCCTTGGACAGACTGCAAGAGCAATTCCCAATGACTAAAAGGTGCAAACTGCTTATAGGTGATCCACGAGGAGTCTATCTTTACCCCAAGTGTGATAATGAGAGCGGCTACCGTAAGACCAGCCAAAACACCTAATGTATTCCTAAGAAAGTTCATCTAGTCCTTGTAAGCAATCATAGAGATTTCTACATCCACATTTTTGGGAAGGCAAGACACCTGCACGGTTTCTCTCGCCGGAAATTGATCGTTATTAAAATAGGAAGCATAGATCTCATTCACTACTGCAAAATCATCCATATTTTTAAGAAAGATAGAAGCTTTTACAGCATTATCAAAATTCATATCAGCGGCTGTCAAAATAGCTTTCAGGTTTTTCATCACCTGGTGTGTTTCCTTATCAATACCTTCTACCAACTTTCCAGTTTCCGGATCTACAGGAATCTGACCAGAGATATACAAGGTTCCGTTGACTAAAGTTGCTTGTGAATAAGGTCCGATAGCAGCCGGAGCGTCTGATGTATGAATGATTGTTTTCATTTCGAGAGTTAAATTTTTACAAAACTATATAAATTAGATGGAAGTTGGAAGCCAGAGGTGATAAGATTTCCTGATTATGATTAAATAATTTGCAAATTCACCCGATTCTAACTTAGTCTCAACCACGTTATTGTTTTAAAAAGTACTGTTAGGCTGTGTGAAACTTCTTTCTTTATATTTCACCGCATCTTTCAGGATATTGGCTTTGATTCCGATAAAGAAATCATAGACTTTATACTGCCCAAAAGGCACCCAGTTGAATGTTATGGTAAAACTACGCTGATCTCTGGAAAACCCAAGTCTTGTGTACCCCAGTTCTTTCCTTTCTATATCATAGTTTGTACTTCCGTTGATATTCCAATAAGGTGTCAGCTTTATACTACCATCCAAACCAAGCGATGCAACTTTGGTACCTAAACGGGAAAGACCTCTTGTGTAAGCATAATTGGCATTCACATTCAGTGTCCAGGTTGGAGAATAGTGGGAGTAATTATCATCATCAAAGAAATAATTCTCGTTCCGTATTTCTCCTTTCTTTTTGTACTTTTTGGAGCCTTCTTCCTTCTTACCAAAAATGGCTTCACTCATCGGGTAAGATAATTGAACATTAATTCCTTGTAAACTGAAATGTCCAAAATTTTCTGTTCTTACGCCAACGTCACTTCCTTCGGTAAATACAATTTCATAAGGTTCAATCGTCATACTGGAGTTGACATTCAATTTATTATTAAAGAATGACGACTGCGCACTAACACTGAAAACTGACCATTTGTATTTTTCTGCGGCAAAGTTGTAACCTCCGGAGATATTAAGATTTTCGAAGATTTTCACTTTTTTCACTCCGGTAGAGTCTGTTTTGGACTTCACTTTCATCTCTAAGTTATTTGAGATATTGAAACCCATAGTTTGCTGAAGTCCGGAAGAAGGCGCACCATAAATCCCACCTTCGAAGATAGAATAAGGCGTCATTTCTCCTCTGGCATTAGAATAATTCTTATAATAACCCCAGCTTCTCTCACCAAAATCCGGAGAATAGGAAAAGCTCATACTTGGCGTTATCATATGACGAATAGCAACAATCGGAGAGTTTTTGTTAAAGTTTTTCTGACCATACAAAACCGTCTGCAAACTTGCACTTGTAGAGAATGTGGTATAACCACTAACATTACTTTTATAATTATCCTCCACCAAGTTGGTCAATGGGTTGTATTTTTTTTCCAGAGTCTTTGTCGTTAAAACATTATCTGCATTAGCCGATAAAGTAAATGTAAAATATTTGGCTAATGTTGTGTTTGTAGAAAGTGAGATATTGTTTTTTGCGCCCGTTTTCAGGTCTTTCCACATTTCCTGTTTGAAAAGCTTATCTTCTGTAGTTGTTACATAATTACTCAATGCAAAACCTGTATTCACGTTGATGTTTTCCAGCAATCCGGTTCTAACACCTGTTTTTGGCTTGAAAAGATAGAACTGATTAACTGCAATCGTCATATCCGGCAAACGTAAATCAGTAAGTTTCGTAGCAAAGTTCTGGTTGTAAGCCATACTTGCACTAATTGTAATCGGAAGGTTCAAAAATCTTTTAGTAACATTCACTCTGGAAGTCTGGGTTGTATTCAGAACATTACCATTGAAAATATAATTGTTATTAACTGTATTAGTATAAAAAGCACTACTGCTTACAACATCCACACTGGCGTTGAATGTGAAATATGGGTTAGCTTTAGAGTCCTGAGAATGTCGCCAAGCGATTCTGAAAGTTCTTGTTTTAGAATAATCATCCAAACCTTTGATTCCACGAACTGTATAACCGTAATCCGCCGCGAAATTTCCAGAGTAGCGGTATTTTTTAAGATAATTAAGTTCCGGCTTCAAATTCCAGCTTCCTTTGGTGTATAAATCTGAAAGAATTTTCAAATCAAAGTGATCGCCAATAGGCTGATAATATCCCAAACCATTTAGAAAGAAACCAACGTCCTGTCTTTCTCCAAAACTTGGAATCAAAATACCGGCAGATCTTTTATCTGAAAAAGGAAGAATAGCAAATGGCATAATCAAAGGCGTGGGAACTTGTTCTATGTACATTTGGATGGGTCCAGTTACAATCTGTGAACTGTTTTTACCTTTCAAAAGTTTGATAATTCTTGCAGACATATGATAATCCGGCAAAGAATCTTTTTTCTTCAGAAAATATTCATCCGTTGTGTACATTCCTCTGCTCATTACAAAAACAGAGTCATTATACTTCTTGGTTTTTTGCGCTACGATAACACCTTCACTCTCTTCTGTTCTTGCATTGAAAGCGATGGCTTGTTTAGTTTTGATATTGTAAATTACCTCGTTGTATTCATATTTTTTACCCGCTTGTGTAGCAATGGCTGGTTTTATAATCTTGCCCTTTTCATCCTGTTCTCCTCTTGCATAGATTTTCCCGGTTTCCCATTCGAATCTGATGTAATCTGCATCGATTTGCATATCCTGATAGATAATCTGGGCATTTTTATAAAGTGAGGTTTGCTTGTTGGTAATGGAAGAAGTATTTCGCTTTTCAGCCTTCATTTTTACGATACCTTCCAACTCTTCTTTAGGAAGAATAGTATCTTTTTTCTTTACACCTAAGGAATCTTTGGTTATATTTATAGAGTCACGAATACCGCTTTTTTCATCAACATTTTTAGGCACAGTTTGTGATAAAATATTGTTAAAAATTAGGATATTTAAAATTAGTAATATACTTTTGAAAATACTTCGAGCCAATGCAGTCATTCTGAAATTGGGTTCAAAATTAATTAAATTTTAAAGATTAAAATGACCAGCTTCAAATTTTATAATAAAATTTTCTTTCTGTTAACATTTTTTATCGGTTTTAGCAGTATTTATTCACAAAAAAAATTCACCATTGTTCTGGATGCTGGACACGGTGGAAGCGACATTGGCGCTAACAGAACATATAGTGACATTGGTTCTGTTCAAGAGAAAAACGTAACTCTGGGAATCGTTTTGAAATTGGGAAAAATGTTAGAGAAAAATAAGGATTACAAAGTCATCTATACCAGAAAAATAGACGAATATCCTTCTTTAACTACCAGAACAACGCTTGCTAACAGGAGCAAAGCTGACCTTTTCATATCAGTTCACGTCAACTCATCGCCAAGCAAAAGTGCTACAGCGCAAGGAACAGAAACCTTCGTCCAAGGTCCTAATCAAAACAAAGCGAATCTGGATGTTGCAAAAGCAGAAAATGATGTGATTTTCTTAGATGAAAAAGATAGAGAAAATTTTGCATCTTACAATCCTAGTTCTCCGGAATCCTTAATCGCTCTTAAAATTCAGCAAAGCAAATATCTTGAGGCAAGTCTTATCATTGGAGGCTTGGTTGAAGAGAATTTTGTAAAAAAAGATAAAAGAATGTCTCGTGGTGTAAAACAAGAAAACTTACACGTTTTAAGAATGAATGCGATGCCATCTATACTTATAGAAACCGGATTTGTTAACAATTATGAAGACGCTCATTATATTTCCACAGAAGACGGACAGCAAGCCATTGCAGAAAGTATCTTCAATGCTATTACAAGTTATAAAAAACTCGTGGATAGAAACGTAAAAGAACCGGAGCCTGAAAAACCTGTAGAACAGCCTTTAAAAAATGACTTCAGAATATTATTGATGAGCACGCCATCCAGATATACAGAAGATGACCCAGCTCTGAAAGGTTTAAAATATATTTTACCTATTAAAGAAGGCGGATTCTACAAGTATTATTACGGAACAACAAACTATGCTTCGGTAAAAGAAACCAATCTGAAGACAGCCAGAGATGCCGGATTTAGAAATTCTATGGCCATCAGTTTTGTTCCAAATCAAGCTTTAGGAATGGGTTACTATACTATAGAAGTATATGCCGGAAAAGATAAGTTAGATTCTAAATCTAATATATTAAGGGCTCTTCCAGATATTGTAAGAAATAAAGAGAATGGTATTTTCTATTATACTAATGGTAAGTACAGAACTCTTGAAGATGCTGTAAAAGCTCAGAAAGATTTGGAAAGTAAAGGAATCTCCAATACTGTCATCGAGAAAAAATTGAAATAGATAAAAACGATTTGCAAAAAGTAGAGAGTTTCTCTACTTTTGCAGACCGTAAAAGGAATGGCCTATTCGTCTAGTGGTTAGGACTCAAGATTTTCTTTCTTGCAACAGCGGTTCGATTCCCCTATAGGCTACTATTTGAAAATTAAAATGAAAGTTATTTTGAATAGCTTTCATTTTTTTTATCTGAAAATCACGATTTTAAAAAAACATCTAAAAAAATATTTTGAATTTTAAAAAATATCTATACTTTTGCACCGCCTTAGAGGAGAAGAGAAAGATACCCAATCTTAATCATTCAAAAACGGTTTTTAAATCACAATAACTTCTAAGCAAAATAAAATTAAATTTAAAAAAAAGTTTGCAAATTAAAAAATAGTTTTTATCTTTGCACCCACATTTGAACGATATGGCAAATCATAAATCAGCATTAAAGAGAATTAGACAAAACGAAGTAAGAAGACTTCGTAACAGATACTACCACAAAACTGCAAGAACAGCTTTGAAAGCGTTGAGAAACGAAGAAAACAAGGCAGCAGCAGTTGAGCAGTTACCTAAAGTTATCTCTTTATTGGATAAATTAGCAAAGAAGAACATTATTCATAAGAATAAAGCTTCTAACTTAAAAAGTAAATTAACTAAACACGTAAACGGTTTAGCTTAATATAAAGCTTGGCCCGTTCGTCTATCGGTTAGGACCTCAGGTTTTCATCCTGGTAAGAGGGGTTCGATTCCCCTACGGGCTACTTAAAATACCTTCCTTAATTTTTCTGGAGGTATTTTTTTTAAACATTTAAAATCTGTGTTTTTCATTTAGAATGGTACAGATAAACAAAAAGAAAAATTAACTAGGCCCGTTCGTCTATCGGTTAGGACCTCAGGTTTTCATCCTGGTAAGAGGGGTTCGATTCCCCTACGGGCTACTTAAAAAACCTTCAGAAATTCTGAAGGTTTTTTCTATTATGATAGTTAATCCAAATCCTTTTTATCTATACAATCTGCTCGTTTGTCTATTTTTATTTTGATTAATTATAGAGATTCTTACCTTTGGCAAAAAAATACATATGTATATTATTATTGCTATCGGCTTAGTCGTACTGACTTTATTTCTTATCAACTCAAAACTATTTGATGGATTAAGGGCAAGAAAAACCAGAAGTTTCGAATTCTTCATTTCTTTAATTTCAACATTTATAGGTTTCTTTATTGCGTTAAGTCTAAATACAATTTTGTCAGACATTAATCAAAAGAAAAATCTGGTTAAAGTTTTGGATGCAACCAATCTTTCATTGGAAAATAGTGAAATGAAAACCCAAGGAATGTATTTGAACGCTGCCAAAAAAGGAGCTGATATTTCGGAAATTATTCAGTATGCTCCGATGGAAATTCCAAAACTCTATAGTAATCTGGAAACAAACTCGCTTGTAAGTGATTATTTTTTGTCCAATGCATTTCAGGCATACATTTTGTGTAACGACAATCTGCAAACTTTTGTAAAAAGCGCTAATGCAAGCAATGTAACATCAGAAAAGAAAGTCCTGATTTTAGAAAAATATCTAGCTTACCTTAATTTGGCAAAGCAAATCAATACATTAGAAATAAAAAGATTGAATGGAGACATTTCTCTGTCTGATGAAGACCAAGAGTTGCAAAAATTAATTCAACAAATAAAGAACAATTAACAAATGAAAAAAACACTTTTAACACTGGCTCTAGCAGGTATTGTGATGACAGCTAACAGTTGTAAAAAAAATGATGATTCTACAACAAAGATAGATTTCACCCAATCTTATGAAGATGCAGCTTTAGCACTATCTAGCGCTCAGAAAAACTACGAAGCGGCTTTGGCAACTAATGACCCAGTAAAAATAGAAGCGGCTAAAAAAGAATTAGAGGCAGCACAGCAAAAATATGTAGAAAGTAAAAATACTTATGTTGCAAAAGGCGGAACTGTAAAACCTGAGTACGAAAATTATCTGACAACTTCTACCCAAGCATTAGGAGCAACGGCTTCTGAAGCGATTGGAAATGTGGTGAAGGGTTCTGACAGCATCATCAGCGGAACGGTTGCCAATGCTGTAGAAAACAAAACTACTGAGGTTAAAAATAAGCTAAATGCTGAAAAGACGAAGATTACAGATGAAACTAAAAAAACGGTTGCTGATGTAAAAGCTTCTGCCAATAAAACCAAAGAAGATTTCAAAAAGTCTGCTGAAGAAACGAAGAAATCAGCGAATGAAGAAATTGATAAGGCAAAGCAAAGTCTTAACAATCTTTTGAATAAATAATTACACCAAATCACACACTATATTTCAAAAAGTCCTCAGAAATTTCTGGGGATTTTTTACTTTTACATTAATTATTGAAAAGCAATGAAAATCCTAATCATCAACGGACCTAATCTCAACTTACTTGGAACACGTGAACCGGAAATCTACGGCTCTGTTTCTATGGAAGATTATCTGAATGAATTAAAAAATGAATTCCCTTCTGCCGAAATTACGTATTATCAATCCAATATAGAAGGCGAATTGATTAACCGTTTACAGGAAGATGATTTCGAAGCTGTAATTATTAATCCTGGTGCTTTTACCCATTATTCTTACGCCATATCAGATTGTCTTAAAAATATCAATAAACCTAAAGTTGAAGTTCACATCAGCAACATTTACAAACGTGAGGAATTCCGAAAGAAATCTGTGACTGCAGAAAGTTGCGATGCGGTTATTTCCGGATTTGGAATGAAAGGTTACAAATTAGCAATTCAAAGTTTGATTTAAAAATCATAAAATAAAATCTTGTAGATTTTACAGATCATGCAGATAAACTTATATATAAATTCTGGAAAATTTGCTTAATCTGCGAGACAATTAAATAAAAAAAGAATCTCGTTTGAGATTCTTTTTTATTTTATTCAATTTTGACAAAAAACTTCCCAACCGGCGTTCCTTCTGCCATATTGCTTTTAGCTAATATCAGCCAATATTCTCCTTTTTGTTTGGTGTCATATTCAATGGTTGGTCCGAATGGTCCGTCAAAACTATTGTCCGGCATTCTGATTTGATTGAATCTCAAATTCATCGGTTTTTCTGTTTTCAAATAACCTTTGATTTTTGGTTGATTGAGATTTTCCAATTTTAAAATCAATTGGTCGTCTGGATTTTTGATTTCGAGATTTAATCGGATTGGCATTTTTGAGGCGTCGACTGTGACGATATTTTGATTCGATTCTTTTTCCGTTTTCAAAATGGTCGAAAGTGAATCAACTGGTTTTTCAATAGTGGTAACAGTATCTACTTTTTGTTCTTTGATTTCCGGTTCTTTTTTACAGGCTATCAAAAACAGTGGAATTAATGCCAAATATTTTAAACTATTTACTTTTAGGTTTTTTGATATTAATTGTTTCATAATATAAAATTTTTGAGAGAAATGTTTCTTTTTGATAAGATTCTATTCTTTCCTTAAGTTGATTTTTCATTTCGGAGTTTTTGGTTTTCTCGGCATAATCCAACAAAATTTGTTCGTTATAATTGATGGAAACCAAGTGATAGTTTTCCGCAAAATCCTTTCTTTTGATATTGTTGGACGTGATAATCCACCCCCAATTGACGTAACTGCAAACCAAAATCAAGCCATAACAAGCCCAAAACATTTTGTTAAAAAGAAACGCATTGGTCTTCTTTTTCTGGATTTTGATGAATGTGAAAATCAATCCTATCAAAGCTATCGCCAAAAAAGCATAAACGCCCAAACGTTTGTAAGTCAAACCATAATTGATGATATATTCTGAATTTTTAAGAGAAGCCGAGATTACCAAAACAGCATTGAGAACTATCCAGATTTTTGCAGAAATCTTAAGTGATTTTGCTTTGTCATCGAAATTAAATCCTTTTTTGAAATAAAATAAAATCACGAGAATTGCCATTATAATAGACATTATCACAGCATTAACACGTTCGTGTGTTTCAGCACTCAATCCATCAGCAGACTCTGTAGCTTCGAAAAATTGTTCATAATTGTAAGTCGCAATGAAAACCAAAAGCAGAACGTTAAGCGCAGAAAAGGAAATCAATCCGCTCGTTCTTTCGGAATCGATATCGAGGAAAGAAAATGTGGGTCTTTGAATTTTGACTAAGCCAGAAAAATCGTCATTCAAGAATCTGTTTTGTTTGAAGATGAATCTTTCCACTCCGAAATTCCAGAAAATAAAACCAATGTAAAATCCGATAATTGCTAAAACTATAAAAGTCAAGGGTTGAAACTCGAGTTCGGAATCTCTGAACAGATTCGCAAAATGGTCGCTTACAAAAGCATAAATAAAAAAGAAAATGGTCACAAAAAATGCAGGAATCAAAATAAAAGTGATAAGTTTTTTCCCAAAGCTTTTGCCTTCTTTCGGCTTTTCGTACCATTGCTCTATGTTGAAAACTCTTCCCAAGAATGTGAAGAGATTCAACAATAGAACTTCAATATATAGAAATGGTTTTAGTTTCGGATAAGTTCCTTTGAACCTCAATAAAAATAATGACACAAAAACTGCAGCAAACGAAATAGCATCGCCAAACCAAGCAAAAGCTAATGATGAAAAAATGGAGGTTACAAAAAGAGTTAGAAAAGTTCGACTTTTGAATTCTGGTTTAGTTTGAATATAAGTTAAGATACTTAGAAAAATCCCAAAAATTCCTAGATTGAGCGCAATATATTCTTTGTAAAAGAGAATGATAACTGCCAAAACTGTGATGAAGATCAAATGATGTTTTTTCATAATTATGATGTTTTATTATTTGAATTAAATCAGTACAAAACCACTGTTTCTCTTTGGTTAATAAAATCTTTCACATTTTCGAAATTCTGAAAAAGTAATTCCTCAAAATCCCAATGATAGAAAGGTCTCATACGTTTTCCTTTCCTGTAAGCCTGCATATAAATCCTAAAATATTCTTGAAGAATGAGGCTTCCTAAAAATATTGCCGCAAGGAGGTGAGCATTCATTTTTCCGTTTCCTAAAAGCAAAAACTGCATTGCAATTTCTTCTTCGAACTTGGTTCCACAATCCGTGAGCAAATGATGAACATCGTGATTTTCCATCTTTGGAATCATTGTAAAACCGTACTTTTTATAGAATTCGCCAAGTTTTCTTCCAAGCGTATCTTCTTCAAAAGACAATAATTGCTGTTGGGAAAACGCCCATTGCCTTTTCTTTTTCTTAAAATATTTTCTATATAACTTTTGCGTATTGTCGTAAACAAACAGCAAAAATTGAATGCGTATTTTTTTCATAATTTTTATTTTAAAATTGAGGTTCCGATGAAGAAATAGAGAATAGCAAAAGGAATATTAATGAGTAGAATCATAGCAGATTTGATGGATTCGCTTTTATAATTTGGGTTCATTAATCCATATATCATCAATCCGAAAAATGCGAGCAGATTAATAATAGTTCCAAAAATCAAAAGCAAGTAACCTCCGATTGCAAAACCTTCATCGCCAGAAAAAATGTAACCAAAAAGACAAATGTTCCCCAATATAAATGAGAGCCAGAAAAGGGATTTCCCAAGGTTTAGAATTTTAAAATTTTCCATAATGTGTTGATTTTAATATTAAATAGATTTCAAAGTGAAAAGTGTGATTTCCGGTCTGCAATTGAATCTGACCTGATAAGAATGTCCCAAAGCGCGATTGATATAAAGCATTCTGCCATCTTCCAAATCGATGATTCCGGAGGTGTATTTTCTGTTTTTAACTGGTAAAATTAATGGCGGAAGAAATGGCGGTTTCGCCTGTCCGCCGTGTGTATGTCCAGAGAGAATCCAACCTTGATAATTGTTCCAGACATCCAAATCGCAAACGTCGGGATTGTGGCAAAGGACGAGATTAGCTTCTTCCTGATTAATGGTTTTTGTTAATTTCTCAGGATGAAAATTGGTTCCCCACAATTCTTCGAAACCATAGATATTAAGTCCCGATAAATTCACTTTCTCATCCCGAAGAACTTTAATCTTGGAGTCAGTTAATATTTTTGAAACCTCATCTGCAACATATTCTTCTCTCCATTCTGCACCGTAATCGTGATTGCCGAGAATTGCCGTTGTTCCTAATGTTCCAAGAACAGCTTCTTTCATTACGGTTTTCAATTGTTTAAATTGTTCAGCATTATCTTCCCAACAGACAAAATCGCCGGTGTAAACGACAAAATCTGGTTTGTAAGTTTTGGCTTTTTTAAAAGAGTCAATCAAGAAATTCCAATCAAACCGATTGCCGACGTGCAAATCTGAAATCTGCATCAGGACTTTATTATGAAGATTAGATGGGAGATTTTTGATTGGTAAATCTTGGTGAACAAACTCCAACATAAACGGTTCAATTTGCCAACTATAGAATAATGATAATCCTGCTGTTGCGAGTAATGATTTGGTTATAAATTTTCTACGATTCATTTTTAATTAACTATAAAGTTCTTTGAATTACAAAGAAAATTTTCAAAAAAAATCGGGAGTTATCTTCCCAACAATTTTTCTAAGTTATTGATATGTTCTGTGAAAGCATCTCTACCCTTTTGTGTCACTCGGTAAGATGTTCTCGGTTTCTTACCCACAAATTCTTTTTTGATTTCTATATAATCAGCTTTTTCGAGAGCAGAACTATGGCTTGCTAAATTTCCATCGGTGGCATTCAATAAGTTTTTCATTTCGGTAAAATCAACCCAGTCGTTGACCATAAGAACGGACATAATGCCCAATCTTACACGGCTTTCGAATTCTTTGTTGAGTTGATTAATGTTTAACATTTCTTTATTTTAAATTTTGAAAACATTGAGGTCCGATTGCTCCACCTCCATATTCTAATGCTAGTTTATTGCTGACCAAAATATATTGACAATTATTATTAAACTTATTTCTATCTGTCATTTTATCTTGAAAAATATCAAATGAGTACATTCCCATTCCGCTTCTCTTAAAGCCAATTTTAATTGGTTCGTCATCTTCTATTGAGATACAATCTGCATTATCTAATTTTTCTTTTAGAATTTCAATTGTTTCTAAATCCCAACCAAGTTTACTTTTTAAGTCAGATGTAATTAATGTATCTTTACTAAAATCCCAATGTTGAAAAAACGTACTATCTGATTCTTTATCTTGGATTACTAATCTTCCTATAGTTTCATCATCCTCAAATTCAATTGCTAAAATTTTATCTTTAGGTTTAATTTCATTAAAATATACAATCAAATCATCAATTGCTTTTTCATTTGAATAATATTCTTCTTTCAATTCTGAAACAGAATAATTCTTGTCAAAAGCACCAAAGGCAGAAGCAACCATAATATTCAATGCAATAGCACCAATTATGAACAATCCAAAGACAATGGCAAGTCCGATTAAAACATATTTAAAAATTTTGGACATTTCAATCGTACTTTCTATACATCAAAATCCCATAAAAAATATGCAAGAATCCAAACCCTATCGCCCAGAATATCAATCCCCAACCAAGCCAAAACAAAGCAACTATTCCAAGAATAACTTCACAAATTCCAAGATATTTGACATCGCTTAATGTGTATCTTTCAGCATTAATTAAGGCTAATCCATAGAAGATAAGCATTGACGGCGCAATTAAAGGAAAATAATGATGATACCAAAGTGCGACGCAAAAAAAACCACCTGCAATTAATGGAATTGCAAAATTGAGCAACAATTTTTTTGTAATGGAATCCCAAACTTTCAGATTTTTCTTTTTACTCTTTCTGGCTGTAAAAATATAACCACTGGAAATTGCCAAGACTAAAATTACCAAAGCAACAAAGAATAGTTCCTGAGCCAAAGCTGGTGTATAGATGTTTCTTTCACCATCAAAGTAATCGATTCCCTCTCTCTGGAAAATAAAATAAACATAAATAGAGCCCAACAACGCAACAATTCCTGCGACAACACCGGACAAACCGCTCAATGAAATAAATCTTGAACTGCGTTCCATCATCTGACGGATATGCGCTAATTCATCTTGGTAATTTTTTGATTCCATAAAAAGAACTTTGAATTACAAAGTTATAATTTATTTTAAAACTTCAAAATAAATTTTGAAGTTTTTTGAAATAAAAAAGGGAACAAGCAAGTTCCCTTTTATAAACTATTTTTTGATGATTTTAAAAGTATGAATTTCTGAATTGCGATCTGTCAGCCTTATGACATAGCTTCCTGAGGCAATATGAGCAATATCAATTTTTAAATTTTTATCAGATATCATTTTCTGAATAATCATTTTTGAACTCGCATCAAATATTTCAAACTTTTTAATTTCAACTGGCGAATCGATATTCAGAATTCCTGTTGTTACCGGATTAGGGAAAATCTTGATATTTTCCTTATCACTATATTCTACAGAAAGATTCTCATCACAATTAATCAAAGCATCCCAACCAGGATAAGTTGAACTAGAGTCTGAAGTAAACCTGAATGTCAAAGCTCCAGAATAATGTGAGGACTTATATGTCTGTGGAAGGCTTTGCATTGACCCAGAAGAAAACAAAATTGGAGATAATATATCTGGCCCATTATAAATCGTCAATCGATCGCAGCAGCTTTCTAGGTTGAAAAGCGTAAACTTTGCACTTACAAGTTTGCCAGCAGACATTGGATAGATGGTCTTAATCCAATTTTCATTGTCTTTATAATTTCCGTTTGCACCACCAGAATCGTAGAAATGATCACCACAATAATTTGGTGTTGTACAGAAAGCTATTGATGATTTTGTCCATTCGGAATTACCAACAGTACATCTTGATCTTATATAGACATCATAACAGGTATCTTCTAATAAATTAGAAATTAAATATGATTTTGCATTAACTAGAGTTCCTTGGCCAGTTGGAGTTTGCCCGAACTTAACAATTTCTATCTCCCACTGTGTTGCATTGGAATTTTCTGTCCAATTAACATTTAAAGAATTTGATGTTGAACGTTCCAACGTAATCAAAGTTGGTTTTCTTGCACAAGGTGGCAATGGCTCACAAATTATTTGAGCATCCCAGCCTGCCTTTTGATTATTGTTAGAATAAGTTGGATTAAAAACAAAAGTCAGCGCACCAGAAGGATCTGTCGAAACTAATGTTCCTGGCAGAGTTGAATTATTATAACTATTGTATAAAATTGTGTTACCATATGAATATGGACCATCGTAAACCATAAATTGGTCATATTGATGAATATCGAATAAATCGAAAATAGCTTTTACTCTATTTCCAGTCCCTGACGGATAAATAGTTTTAGTTAAATACTCATTATTTGGATAATTACTTAATCTTCCTCCTAAATCATAAAAATGATCTCCCGCACAATAATCAGCTTGCGTACAAACTAATTTAGACACGCCCCATTCTGATTTTCCACCAGCACATACAGATCTGATGTAAACTTTGTAGCAAGTATTTCTAATAAGTCCCGAGATGGTATAAGTACGAGAAAAAACGATTGTCCCAATTCCGGTAGGGACATCACCATCTTTTACAGCTTCTACTTCCCATTGGTTTGCATTGGAATTATCTGTCCAGTTAAATGTCAAAGTATTAAGTCCTGAATTCTGAAGATTAATATAAGTTGGAGGATTAGGACAAGCTGGCATTGGCTCACAAATAATTTTAGCATCCCAACCTGCCTTATTGCTATTATTTCCAGAAGTTGAAAAATAGAATGTTAACGCTCCTATGTTGATATCTGTCGAAGAAATTGTAGTTGGAGGTGCTGAATTACCATAATTATAACTATATAGAACATTATCACTATATGTATTAGTTCCATTATATACAGTAAATGAATCGTATTGATTGATATCAAACATTTCAAAAACAGCCTTCACTCTATTACCATTTCCTGTTGGATAAATCGTCTTGGTAAAATATTCGTAGGTTGTAGGATAGCCACTTAATGCACCTCCTGAATCATAGAAATGATCACCACCACAATAATCACCTTGAGTACAGAACAACTTAGACACAGTCCAAGTAGAGTTACCTCCAGAACAAATGGATCGGATGTAAACTTTATAACAAGTATTACTTTGAAGACCTGTAATAGTATATGGATGGCTCGAAATAATTGTTCCGGCACCTGTCGGAGAATTACCATCTTTTACCACTTCTATTTCCCACTGTGTAGCATTGGAATTTTCCGGCCAGTTAATGGTCATTGTATTCAATGTGGAAGATTGTAATGTAATTTCTCCAGGAGCATTGGGACACGGTGGCATTGGTTCACAAACAATTCTTGCATCCCAACCAGATCTATTATTAGTATTACCAGATGTATAAAAATAGAATGTTAAGGCTCCTGTTAAAATATCTGTAGAAACCAAAGTTCCCGGCGGAGTTAAGTTACCATAACTGCTGTACAAAGTCTGACTGCCATAAGCGTTAGGTCCATTATAAACTGTAAATTGATCGTACTGATTAATATCAAACAAATCAAAAATAGCTTTTACCCTATCGCCATTTTTTGATGGATAGATGGTTTTGGTATAACTCTCATAATTATTTGAATAACCACCCGAAAATCCTCCAGAATCATAAAAATGATCGCCGCCGCAATAATCTGCTAAGGTTGCAAACTTGGGAGAACTACTCCATTCCGAAGTTCCGGCAGAACATAGAGACCTGATATAAATTCTATAAATACTATTGGAATCTAATCCGGTAACAGTATAAGGTTTTGTTGAAACTATCACTCCCTGGCCTGTAGGATTATTCCCGTCTTTTACAGCTTCTATTTCCCACTGTGTTGCATTGGAATTGTCTGTCCAATTAACTCTAAGACTATTCAATGCAGCGGTTTGCAATGTTATAGATTTTGGATATTCTGCACACGCAGGGATTGGTTCACAGAAGATCTCTGCGTCCCAGCCAGATTTTACAGAACTTCCATCAGAGGTAAAAGTAAATGTTAATGCACCTGAAATATGAGTAGATCTGAATGCAGCAGGCAAGTCCGACATGCTTCCGCTGTTAAATAATACAGGTGAGTTTTTATCAGGTCCATTGTAAATAATCAATCTGTCACAGCACGATTCTAAAGCAAACTCATTAAAGACCGCTCTAACCCTATTTCCTGCAATTGCTGGATAGATGGTTTTTGTCCAATTCTCATTATCTTTATAATTTCCATTTGGACCACCTGAGTCATAAAAATGATCTCCCGCACAATAATCCGGAGACGTGCATAGTCTTGCAGGATTAGACCAGTCTGAGAATCCAGTGGCGCAAATTGATCTTACATAAACATCGTAACAAGTATTAGTAGATAAACCTGATTTTGTAAATGATTTTTGTGAAATATTCTCACCAACACCTGTAGGGATCGAACCAGCTGGAACCACTTCTACCTGCCATTGTGTTGCATTAGAAGTATCTTCCCAGCTAAAAGTAATTAAACTAGGTTGTGAATTAGTCAACAGAATATTTTTAGGTACAGTAGGACAGGCCGGTTTTGGCTCACAGCTTATAGTCGCATCCCAGCCTTCTGCTCCATTTCCGTAAGCATAAAAATTAAAAGATAAAGCTCCCGTAGGATGAGAAGACCTAAACGTATAAGGCAGCTGCATATTTGTTCCGGAAAATAGGATAGAGCCACCAGCATTTGGGCCATCGTATATTGTAAAATATGAACAGCAGCTTTCTACATTGAATTTATTAAAAGTTGCTACAACCCTATCCCCAGCATTCTCCGGATAAATTGCTTTAATAAGGCTCTCTCCAGGCGGATAATTGCCGTCAGCACCTCCTGAATCGTAGAAATGATCGCCACCACAATAATCTGCAGTAGTGCAGAAATTACTTCCTTTTATCCAAGGTGAGTAACTTCCTTCATCTCCACAAACGATTCTGACATATACATCATAACAAGTATTCTTAATCAAGTTAGTTATTATATATGGAGAAGAGGTAACAACATTGCCAGTTCCAGTTGGTGTTGTCCCTGCTGGCACAGTTTCTATTTCCCATTTTCCAGATGAGGAGTTGCTGCTCCAACTCACAGTAAGAGATGAAGTTCCAGCACTTACCAATTGTAAATATTGAGGCGGATCGCAATAAGTATTAAAACTATTGACTACAGAAAAAGAACTTTCAACACATTCATTAATTCCCTTTACTCTCCAATAATATTTGGTTCCAATACTTAAATTCTTGGAGTATCTATTAGTGGATACTGTATAGCTTTCTTTAACAGAAAAATTAGAGTCTTTCGAAATTTCTAAAAGATAAGATTCAGAATTAGAATCGGATGACCAAGTGAATTCCGTATTATTATAATTGACTGAAAGATTATTATTGGTTGGCGTCAGCAAATTAGGAACAGAAACATTACTATCATAGATTGTAAAGCTTATCGGATACTCAAAAGTATCTTTTCCACTTTGTCCTTTTACAATAATGTTATATTTACCTTTTTGCAAACTTGAAATCCCTAATATATTAAGGGTAAAGTTTCCTTCTGCAGATAAACTAACCGGACTAAAATTAGCTGACAAGCCATTAGGTAAATTCAATACAGAGAAAATCACATTTTTTGAAAATCCATTTTTTGTATGGAAGTCAAAATCAATTGTAATGTTATCGGTACTGGTTTTACATAATTTGATATTATTCTGAGTTGTATTGAACCAGAAATCCGTAGTAACAATGCCTGAAGCGATGAGTGAGTAATTCTGGGACTGATTAACCAAACTTCCTTTATGTTTAATTGTCAACAAATAAGTTCCTGCTACTGGTGTATCAATCTCAATTTTCTCAACATTATCAAGATTGTTAACACCTCTTGTAGCTGCTGAATTGACAGCCGAAGGATCTAATTTCCACGGAAAATATTCTGTCCCATCTCTTGAAAGAATAATATCCAAATCGTTGACCAAATTTGGCGTTGGATCATCTATGGTATTAGATGGCAAATCGCCTACAGGATCTGTCCAGGCTAATGTAACCACTAACGGATTAATACCATCACTATTTAAAATGATCTCTTTTGTTTCACCATTAGCCAAGGAACTCTCTTCTATTTTGGAAAAAAGATTTTTATTCTTTATAATAGTTGCAGCTTTTTCAGCATTGATTAATCCCCAACCAAACTTGTAATCCGGCCCCGGAGCAACGCCTGCCTCATCAGCAGAGTGAATCATCAAGCCTTTAAGACTCGATGCTTTCATATAATTATTATTCAGTTGATTATAATACTGCTGCAACAAAAGTAATGTTCCGGCAACACTAGGAGAAGCCATAGAAGTCCCATCGTAATACTCATAAGAATTGTTAGCATAATTAACTGCAGAAAATGTGTGAACACCTTTAGCTGAAATATCCGGCTTAATACGTCCATCATCCGAAGGTCCCCAACTACTAAAATCTGACATTATCACAGAGGAAGCATCAGTATAATTTAAAACTTCTTGCACAGCTGCAACAGTAATAACGTTTTTACTAAGCGCATGTCCTGTTATCAGGTCAAAGCCATTCTTCCCTGTATTAACGCCATAAATTCTGGAATTCCCGGCGGCACAAACCATTTGGTAGTAAGGTGCATTAAAATGAATTTCGTCAAAAGCTTTTGAATCATCATCATATTTCCCAAACTTTTCTACGCCATAATAATATGGATTATAGCCATAAGAGTGATTGGAAATCAAAAGTCCATTTGCGGCAGCATTGGCAACCTCTGCTACGTCATTATCCCAATCGTAAGCATTTGCGCTACCTTTAAAAGCCATTCCTCTTGCATTACCATTTTGCACAGCATCTGTCCCAATGATGGTTCCTGCAACGTGTGATGCGTGAGGATGCAGATAAGGAGAATTATCACTCAAAGAAATTCTGTTAGAAAAAAGCTCGTGCGTTAATAATGGACTTCCAGCATCCCAAACACCAGCAAGCATCCCTTCGCCTTGTATAGAAATTCCTAAACTACCACCGCTATAGAGTCTATCGGCACGTGAAGTTATTCCAGCATTCCGGTTTTCTGTCATGTAATAGATGGGCTTCAAATCTTTGGTGACACCTACTAATCGGGAATACGTAGAATCTGTAATTATAATTTTACGCCAATTGTTATGATCTGCCAGGGAATTAGCCAAATTAAAACTGAGGTCAAATTTCTTTCTTTGATTGTCGGAGAAAGATTTTAAATAATCAACTTTTGTAGATTGCTGAATCCGCCTGATGCTTTGTTGATCTTGGGAAAATATACTTATACTAAATAATAAGCATATTAAGAGAAATTGGTTATTTAGTTTTTTCATTTTAAAAAATTTCCCAAAAATAAATAAATTCTTAAATATTTCTTAAAAAATGTTAATAAAATTCAAAACAAAAACGATATTAATCATTTAGATCAATATCATTTTAAATTTTCGAACAAGTCGGAATATATTTTAAAGGTCTATAATCTTCTTTCCAATCTTATAAACTGTCCCTCGAAATCCTGCTATAACCTCATCATTCTGATTCTTGATTGTAATATCATAAATAGCCGTTTTTCTAGTGTTGTTCAAAAGAATACTTTCTGCAGTTAAAACATCACCGTTTTTTGCAGCTTTTGTGAAATTAATATAACAATTGAGCGCCACCGCAGCTTCACCGCTATTGTTGGAAGAAAACGCCAACGCCGAATCTGCAAAAGCAAATGTTACGCCGCCGTGAACCGTCCCGAGTCCATTAATCATTTCTGGTTTTATGGGCATTTTTATAAGGCAATAATTATCCTTGATTTCGGTCAATTCAATTCCGAGCCATTGAGAAAACAAATCTTTCTCAAACATATATTCTGCCGTTTCGCGAGCATTCATAAATGATAATTGATGATTGTTAAATGATAGTTGATGGATGATAGATGTTTAAACAAAATAATACTCAATGCTGGTACTCTTAAATGTTACCATTCTCCAACTTTTCTTCTTATTTTCCTTTGTAATTGGGCAAACGTTTTTCGATGAAAGCGTCAACACCTTCTTTGAAATCTTCGGTTTCTGCTGCATCTTGCTGAATGATGGATTCGTAATCTAATTGTTCGTTAAGCGTAAAGTTATATGATTTATTAAAAGCTTTTTTAGTTAGATAAAGTGCTGTTGTTGCCGCGTGGGAAAGCTGTGTCAGAACTTCCATTGATTTTTCTACAAATTCTGAATCTGCAAAAACATCAGCAACCAAACCTATTTTCTTAGCTTCTGTAGCAGGAACTTTTTTCCCTGTGAAAGATAAATAACTAGCTAATTGTCTTCCTACTAATTTGGGCAAATAATAAGTTCCCGCGGTATCAGGAATTAAACCAATATTCGCAAAAGCAAAAGAGAAATAAGAACTTTCTGTTGCTAGAGTAAAATCACAAATAGAAGCCAACATTGCTCCTGCTCCAACAGCCGGTCCATTAACTAAAGCAATGACTGGTTTTTTACATTTAACAATTTCGAGAACCAAAGGATTATAATATTCGATAACAAATCTCTGGATGGTTCTGTCATCTTCATCAAAACCTAAAGCTTCTTTTAAATTTTGTCCGGCACAAAACGCCTTTCCTTTTCCAGCAATGGCAACACATCTTACGTTATCATCATTACTGAATTTGTGAACCGCATTTCGCAATTCTCTAAGCATAACTTCGGTAAGGCTGTTATAACTATCGGGCTGGTTCAGATAAATCAGTTGCAGTTTTCCATCGAATTGGGAATCTATCTCTATTTGTGAATACATAGTTTTACTTTTTTGATATCAGCAATTTAATATATTTTATTGAAAACATCGAAGAAATTTCTATTCTAGAAATAACAAAAGCCGACCATTGCTGATCGGCTTTAAAATTTATAAATAAATTGGAATTATTTAACAATTAATTTCTGAGTATAATTCGCTTTAGAAGAAGTTACTTTCAATAGGTAAACTCCTTTTGTCAAATTAACATTGAACTCATTAGTAGATTCACCTGTCGCCGCATTGAATCCTGAAGTATGAACTACTCTACCATTCATATCATAGATTGCCACATTTGCATTGCTTCCTAGATCTTTTGACTTGATAAAGAAGTTTCCACTTGAAGGGTTTGGATAAACTTTGATATTATTAGCATTGAAAGCATTTTCATTAACAGCAAGAACCTGAGCATCTCTTGTACAAACTTCTAAAGCCCAAGAATTGATAACTCCAACATTTCCAGGCGTATTATCTGATGCAAATAATTTCCAAGTTCCTTCCGCATTATGCCCTACAAAAACATTTAATGGCTGAAAAGGTTTTGCATTACCTGTAACTGGAGACGCACAAGTAATGGTTGTTGCAGCATCAGTAAATTTGGCCGTAATCCCTGAACGAGAACTACACTGATGATCCATTAATAAAGCTGTTGTACCAACTGGACTTTCTATTCCAAAAGATAAATTTGCTGCGTTAGGATGAGTAATATTTGGTGTCACACTGATTTTTGTAATTACTCCTGTATCAGTGATTGATAATGGAGCTTCTACCTTTGGAGATGCTATTGCGGATCCGCCAGGTCCATCTTTGATGTTTACTGGTGCCCCACTGTATGTATAAGTATTACACTCTTCACCCGCCACGCTATAATCAATTACAAAGCTTGGGCTTACGGCATAATAAATATTATTAACTGCTTCAACTAAAATATAAGCATTCGTAGCTGAGAAATCACTTGGTATTGTTACCGTTTCAGTTCCATCATTAGGTGTATTATCCAATAATGAAACAAAAGTTTTTCCTCCGTCTTTAGAAATCTTTAGATTAACAGTAGTAGTATTCACAGGTGCAACATTTGTATTTGCTACATCCCAAGTTACAGTAAAACTTCCTCCGGACGTTAATGATTGACCAAATGTTGGCGCTGTAACTTTAAATGGTCCAGAAGCTGCATTAACAGTAACTGCCATTGCATCTCTCGCAATATTAGGTTCCAATGGATTGTTATTTCGTACTACCACTCCAAAATTAAGCGTTCTCGCAACACTAGAAACAGATTCCCATCTTGTTGTATACACTCCAGCTAAAACTGTATTAAAATCAGGGAAATATCTATACGGATTAGCTGTTGGAGGTAATGCTCTGAAATTTGGTCCGGAAGGTTTTGCCAAATAAGCAATACTATTTGTTCCGATTTGAGCTGTTGCAGCCTGATCGGTTTGTTCAAAACTGTAGGTATAACCAGTCGTACTAGCATCGGTAGTTGTAGCTTTTACAACAAATGGTGTAGATGCAGGAATAGTGTAATCATTTCCAGCATCTACTGTTGGAGCTGGTAATGCATATGGTACATTTGTTCCACAAGAGACACCGTTGATTTTATTTTTAATCTGGTTGAGACTATTATAATGGAAATTATCATGAGAATTATATTGAACATCAAGATTCCCTGTAATACCAGTATAAGCCATTACAGTACTTCCGCTTCCCGGCTCTACTCGCTGATCTAACTGACTACTATAAAAAGTGTAAGTATGCCCGGCTCCCATCTGATGTCCCATCTCGTGAGCAACATAATCAATATCAAAAGTTGCTCCTTCCGGAAGGTTATGTGATGTCCATCCACCAGCTTTTAAACTAGAGCCACAAATAACGCCAAGATATGCCGCACCATTAGCATCTTTTTTATCAACAAGATGCCCAAGATCATACAAAGAGGCAGCGCCAGTTCCTAAAGTTGAATTGATACCACTGTTCGCCGTATCTGGCCCTCCTCCACTAGAATAAGGATCAGTATTTGCATTTAGAAATATTAGTGATTCTGTTTGAGAAATCAGATTATAATGCAAAGACAAATCTTTTTCAAAAAGGGCATTTAGTCTTGTTGCAGTAGCATTAATAGCAGCTAATACAACGGCTTTTTTCTCAGCATCGGTTGCTGTAGAAGGAATTCCAGCTTTATCCAAATGGTACTGAGCATATTCGCCGGTACAAGATAATGCCAACCTAAAAACATTAGTTCCAGCAGCCTTATTAGAAACATTTGGTGTTTCTTCTGCAGTTGATCCTGCATCTTTAACTGCACACTCAAACGGTTCATCTTCATTAACATTTTTTTTCTTCTGACTAGAATCAAAAACAACATACGTTTTATGATCTGCAGTTAGAGGTTCAATATACTCGGAATGGCCGGAACGAACTATGATTGAGGATAGCCCTTGCGGAGAAAGACTAAATCTCAAATAAGCAGATGCGTCGTCCAAACTTATTCCAACGTATGATTTAATATCAGGAAATTTTGCCTGAAGATCCTCAGCCATATTAGAATACTCCCAAATTTTAAATCGCTCTAATTTTCCTTCAGAATTCGGGATAGTAATCACTACACCTTGCTTTCCGGAAAATTTATTATTTACAGGGCTAAGTAAACTCTGTAATTTCTGTTGATCTAAACTAAACAAGTTTTTTTTAGCCAGATAAGCAACACTTTCGTTAACTTTCTGCCTGTCGGAAACTTGAGACACCTTAGTCCATTGCGAATAACCCAAAAGAGGCAAAGCAATTGCAGACAATAATAGATATTTCTTCATATTAAATTATTTTGTGCAAATTATGAATTTTATATGAAAACCAACAATTTAATCCCGCAAAAAAGAATTATTTAACAATAAAAACATTATTAAATTAAAGAATTGCCTTCAAAACAAACGAAATTAGTTAATACATGACAAATATTAAAAAAACAAAAAAGCCAGGAGCAAAATTCCTGACTTCCTGTCTAATAATTTAAAATATGAATTTATTTTTTAATCAATTTATTCGTAAATGTATTTCCGTTAGCCGTTATCGTTTGAACGATATAAACGCCGCTTTTCAGATGACTTACATCAACTTTAGATTCATTGGAATTGATTGTTTTCACAAGACTTCCGTTGCTTGAGTAGATATTCGTCGATACGATTTTGGTTCCGCTTAAGCCTTTAAATTCGAAATAATCCTGAGTCGGATTAGGATAAATGCTTATTTTAGAATTGAAATCAGCATCAGAAACATTCAGGATACCACATTCAGCTTCAAGCTCATATAAACACTCTTGGTTAAGAAGTTGAAACCAATCAAATGTGTTTCCACCCATTGCCAGACTTTCTCCAACCACGCCTTCACCAGTTTCGTAATGTGCAGTTGTAGCCCAAGCATTGGCATCAGATTTTGTACTCATCCAGATTCTACCATCAGACATTGTTCCGTTTAACAAAATTGGATTCGCTAACTTTACTTTTACTTTTCTTACGACAAACTCGTGCAAAGGTTCGTATCCAACATCTTCATAGGATTCGATTGTACTGTCAGTAATTTGTAAAATCTGCTGATTTGGGACATTTCTTCTTGGATCTTCCGGGTCTTCCGGTGTAGAAAGAGTATTATCGTAAAAGATGAAATTCACAAAAGTTGGCGGAAGTTTACTCGCCAAAGTCACTACTATACTATTGATTTTAATGGTCTGATTAGCTTCGAGTGGAATATCAACAGCTGCTTTTTGTCCGCCATTTCCGATGATGAAAACACCGTTTTGCTCTTCGGTATCATTAATAACAACCGTATTACAAGTTTCTGCTTTTGCCGCTAATTTAGTTTGAGTTTTAACTTCTCCGGATAATGATTGGGAAACTGAATTTCCGTAACCCAGATTTTGCGAATAGGAAAATACAGAACCTAACGCAGATAAAAAAAATACAATTTTCTTCATAATTAATTTTTTAAGATTTTTTAAAATACATTGATATAATCACATCAATCAGAAAAATATTTTATCTCATTGATGAAGTAAATGTATATACTTTAAGAATCAAAAAAATAGCATTACACTTTCGAAATATCATATTTTAAAATACAAAAATTAGCTTTAAACCACTGATAAATAAAAGATTAAATATTTTTATGTTTCTTTTCTGCTTCCCGCAAAAAGGCAGATGGAGAAATCCCAGTTATGTTTTTAAAGACAGTTGTGAACGAACTATGGGAGGAAAAGCCTGCTTCTTCCGCCAGATAACTTATTTTATAATTAAGGAATTCCGGGCGGTCATTGATTTGTTTACAGATATAATTGATGCGAAGTTCGTTTAGATAATTATTGAAGTTTTTCTCTTTGTGTTTCTTGATGGTTTCGGAAAGATAAGTTGGATTGGTCTTGAACATTACCGCCAGACTCGCAACCGTCAGTTTGGAATTGGTAAACTTGGCAGATTCCTCAAACTTTTCTAATTTCTCAAGAATCATAGCTTCAGCAGAACTTGGAACGGAAAACGAAACTTTTTCCTTTTCTTCAATTTCCGGTTGGATAATTTCTTTTGGTTCATGAATTTCTTTTACTTCTTGTTTCTCAAGATTTGAAATGAAATCCTGATAAAGCAATTTCTCTTTTTTCCTTTTTTGATTGATGAATAAAATGGAAATTCCGCCGAAAAGAATCAACAATCCACAGCCAATAATCAGAAGGTTATTATGACCGTCCTTATCTGAAATTTTTTCGAGTAGATTCTTTTGTTCTTCCGAAACCGCTGTATTAATCGCTTTTAGATTATTGTCTTTGACATCCGTTTCCAGTTCCAAAAGTTTCTCAGAATATTCAATATATTTCTCTTTGTTATTTAAAGCCTTATAAGATGCAATCAACTTTTTATACATATCAGTTTTCAGCCTATTGTCTTTGAAAGCATTCTCTTTCAATACAACTTCCAGAGAATCGATTGCTCTTTGATGTTCATTTTTATTAGCATAAACTTTAGCTAAATTATTGTAGATAAAATACTTAAACTCTTTATTTTCATTATCATGGATTGCCAAAGCTTTGTTAAGAAAATATTCCGCCGAATCATTTTGTTTGAGATAAGCATACGAAACACCCATATTATAAAACGCTCTTCGAAATTGGAAAATATTTTTTTTATTGGGGTTCCCTATATTTCCAAGAAACTTCAAAGCTCTTTGATAATCTTTTCTCGCCACAATAAAATTCTCTTTATCGGCTTCCAGATTTCCATATTCTATGTACAATCTTGCCGTCAGATAATTCTTTTCGTAGCCATTCGGGAGTTTATCAACTTCTAGTTTTGATAAATCGAGGTAAGGTTTTATTTTTTCAGGGAAATTCAGAAATGAATACTGATTGGCAATTGAACCATAGATTTTCGCTTTCAGTTTGGTATTATCTAATTTTTCAGCAATTTCTTTCGCTTTGAAAAGCATTTCCGTAGATTTTGCAAAATCCGGTTTTTTGATTTTCAGATAAGCATCCGCCATTTTCATCCGAACTTCATATTTTTCTTCTTCAGAAATGGGCTGTTCCAGTTTCTTGATGCTTTGTTCGATGATTTGTTCCGGCGAAATTTTACTTTTGTCCAAAGTCTCATTTCCTGACAGGTCTTCCGCATTTTGATTTTGACCAAAACAAAAGGAAACCATTAATACAGTCAGGAAAATTAAGATAAGACGATTCAACTTCAGATTTTATTTACTCAAATTTATAAATAAAAAACGCTAAATCATACTTCGATAGATTTAGTTTCTAAAAACGAATTACCAATTTGGCAAACATTTTTAATCGAAACAAAATGATTTCGGAAATTTTGTCTTTTCAAATTAGACCGAAATTTAATTATTCGGAAATTTTGTCCTATAATTTTAAAAATTCAACAAAAGAATACTTTTTGCGATAAGCTATTCGAATTAAATGATTGATAAAGCATTAAGAGAGCTAACTTCAAAAATTACTTTCTTAATGTTTTTTAAATAATCAAAATCATCTTTTCAAAACTCAAAATTGAATAGAATTTGATACATATTATTAATAACTAATCTTTTAATTCCTTAATCATTTAATACCAAAAAAATATGAACTTAAACCAATATACAGTAAAATCACAGGAAGCCATCCAAGCCGCGCAGCAAGTCGCAATGGAATTTGGTAACCAGCAAATAGAACCTCAACATTTACTTGAAGGAATTTTTCAGGTTGATGAAAATATATCGCCTTTCTTACTCAAAAAATCTGAAGCAGATGCCACTTTGGTGAGAGAGCGCAACCGTGAAAATCTTGAAAGACTTCCAAAAGTCCAAGGCGGAAACATTTACCTTTCTCAATCAGCCAACAAAGTTTTGCTTGATGCACCAAACATCGCTAAAAAAATGGGTGATGAATTCGTGACCATTGAACATCTTTGGCTTTCACTTTTAGACACCAATTCCGAGGCTTCGAAAATGCTAAAAGATATGGGCGTTACCAAAAATCTTCTGGAAGGCGGAATCAAAGAATTAAGAAAAGGCTCGAAAGCGACTTCTGCAAGTTCAGAAGAAACGTATCAATCCTTAAATAAATATGCTAAAAACTTCAATGAACTAGCTGCAGAAGGAAAACTTGACCCAGTAATCGGGCGTGATGAAGAAATCAGAAGGGTTTTGCAGATTCTTTCAAGAAGAACTAAAAATAATCCAATTCTGATTGGTGAGCCAGGCGTTGGTAAAACCGCGATTGCAGAAGGAATTGCACACAGAATTATCAATGGAGACGTTCCTGAAAATTTACAGGATAAAACCTTGTATTCCTTAGATATGGGTGCTTTGATTGCGGGTGCAAAATATAAAGGTGAGTTTGAAGAACGTTTGAAATCTGTGGTGAATGAAGTCATCAAATCTGACGGGCAAATTATTCTTTTCATCGATGAGATTCATACTTTAGTTGGAGCCGGAGGCGGTGAAGGCGCAATGGACGCTGCAAATATCCTCAAACCAGCTTTGGCAAGAGGAGAATTAAGAGCAATCGGTGCAACCACTTTGAATGAATATCAAAAATATTTCGAAAAAGATAAAGCCTTAGAAAGACGTTTCCAGAAAGTAATGGTGGAAGAACCTGATACTGAATCTGCAATTTCCATTCTCCGTGGAATTAAAGACAAATACGAAGCGCACCACAAAGTAAGAATCAAAGATGAAGCAATTATTGCGGCAGTGGAAATGTCTCAAAGATATATTTCTGACCGATTTTTACCGGATAAAGCGATTGATTTGATTGATGAAGCTTCGGCTAAATTGAGAATGGAAATCAATTCAAAACCCGAAGAATTGGATGTTTTAGATAGAAAATTAATGCAGATGGAAATTGAATTGGCAGCAATTTCAAGAGAAGGAAGCCAAACGAAAATTGACCATTTAAAAGAAGATATTTCGAAAATTTCTGAGGAAAGAAATGAAATTAATGCAAAATGGCTGAAAGAAAAACAAAAATCTGAGGATTTAACTCAGATTAAAAAAGATATAGAATCCTTAAAATTAGAAGCAGAAAGAGCTTCAAGAGCAGGAGATTACGCAAAAGTTGCAGAAATTCAGTACGGGAAAATCAAAGAGAAAGAAGATGCTTTGCAGAAACTCGAACTAGAGATGCAAAACCATCAGAATGAATTGATTAAAGAAGAAGTAACCGCAGACAATATCTCAGAAGTAATTGGAAAATGGACAGGAATTCCTGTTACAAAGTTGCTTCAATCTGAAAGAGAAAAATTATTACATCTTGAAACTGAGCTCCATCACAGAGTCGTCGGTCAGGAAGAAGCCATCGAAGCGGTTGCAGATGCGATTAGAAGAAACAGAGCGGGACTGAGCGACGAGAAAAAACCAATCGGAAGTTTCTTATTTTTAGGAACAACCGGAGTTGGTAAAACCGAGTTAGCAAAGGCTTTAGCGGAGTTTTTATTCGACGATGAAAATAATATGACGAGAATCGATATGAGTGAATATCAAGAACGTCATTCAGTGTCGAGGTTGGTTGGTGCGCCTCCGGGATATGTAGGTTATGATGAAGGCGGACAATTGACGGAAGCGGTGAGAAGAAGACCTTATTCAGTAGTACTTTTGGATGAAATTGAAAAAGCACATCCTGATGTTTTCAACACGCTGTTGCAGGTTTTGGATGACGGTCGTTTGACGGATAATAAAGGCAGAGTCGTGAATTTCAAAAACTCGATTATCATTATGACTTCGAATCTCGGTTCGCATATTATTCAGGAGAATTTTGAGAATATTACAGAGGAAAATCAGGATGAAATTGTAGCTAAAACTAAAATTGAAGTTTTCGATTTACTAAAACAAACGCTTCGTCCGGAATTCCTCAACAGGATTGATGAAACGGTATTGTTCCAGCCTTTAAGAAAAAAAGAAATCGGAAAAATCGTTCAGTATCAGTTGAGAGGTTTCAATGATATGTTGACAAAACGTAATATCATTATGACCGCAACACAGGATGCTTTGGATTATTTGACCAACAAAGGTTATGACCCGGTTTTCGGAGCAAGACCTTTGAAAAGAGTGATTCAGCAGGAAGTTTTAAATAAATTATCAAAAGAAATCCTCGCAGGAACCGTGAATGACGGTGACAGAATTACGCTGGATTATTTCGAAGAAACAGGTTTGGTTTTCAGACCGGTGGAATAAGAGTTAAATTTTTCTTCATATTAAATACTATTTTAAAAAAATCCTTTTTAGCAATGCTAAAAAGGATTTTTTTATTCAGGAATAAATCATCGTCTTATTTTGAAAAATTAATTTTAATTTGCGTCAAAATTAATGATTCAATGAAAATTCACTACCTCTTGTGTATTTTGCTATCATTTATAGCAAATAGTCAAATCAAATTTGAAAAAGGTTACATCATCACTCAAAGCGGCCAGCAAAAAGATGTTTATATAAAAAATCTAGACTGGTTGGAAAATCCTGATACTTTCATTTACAAATCCGGAGAAAATGACGAGCAAAAGACAGGTCAACTGATTAATATAAAAGAATTTTCAGTTCCGAACTATTTTAAATTTGTTAAATATACGGGCAAAATAGATGTCTCTTCTAATAACATGAATGATTTATCATATCTTCCAAATCCAATCTGGGAAGAACGGACCATTTTCTTGAACCAATTGACTAGTGGAAAGCTTAAACTCTATCAGTATAGAAACAAGAATATTGAACAATATTTCTATTCAACGGAAAATGGAGAAATCATACCATTGGTCTATAAAAAATATAATCCTGGCGGAGACACATATAAAATTGCTGAGAATACAGAATATATTGACCAACTAGTAAGTTTAACTGGAGAAAAACCCCGGAAAATTAAATATGAAAAAAGCTATCTTGTTGATTTTTTCCAACAATATAACGGAGAAAAAAATGAAACAAAAAATAATAAGTTAGATTTTAATTTAAGCTTTCGGATGGGTGTAAGTTTTAATAAACTAAATGTTGACCTTCACAGTTTTTATCAAGATGTAGATTTTTCTGATAAAACAGGCTATACAATTGGTCTGGAAGCTGAGTTAGTTTTGCCGTTTAACAAAAACAAATGGTCTATAATTGCAGAACCAACATATTACAGATATAAAAATGAAAGTGTTTCCAAAGATGGAACGTATAAGTTCGCTACAAGTTTTGATATGCTAGACTTGGAAATTGGACTGAGACATTATATGTTTCTCAGCGACAAGTCAAAAATTTTCATCAATGCCGGAATAGTGACCAATATTTATATGACCAAAAATGCACTCATGACCTACACCAGCCTCAAACCTGGCTATTTGAATGGTGGTTCTTATTATGACACAAAAAGTACATATTTGAATTTTGGAATCGGTTATAAGTACAAGAATAAATTCAGTGGTGAGCTGAAAGTTTCTACCAGCAAAGAATTATACGAAAGAGGCTATTGGAGTGCGAAGCTTAGCAGAGTTTCTTTTATTTTAGGATATAATATTTTTTAAAGATATTATTTGTAATAAGACAAGAAAACCTCAGCCGAAATAGCTGAGGTTTTTGAATTTTATTAGACTAACTGGCTTTATTTCACACCCACCAATTCTACATCAAAGATAATAGTAGAACCGCCTGGAATAGCACCTCCAGCACCTTGGTCTCCATAAGCTAAATCGGAAGGAATATAAAATCTGTATTTAGAACCTTTGCTCATCAGTTGGATTCCCTCTGTCCATCCTGGGATGACAGCACCCAGATTGATATCCGCTGGCGCACCACCATTTTTGTCGGTAGAATCGAAAACAGTTCCATCGAGCAATTTTCCGGTATATTTTACTTGTACTACATCGGATGCTTTTGGTTTTGTTTTTCCATCACCTTCTTGTAAAACCTCGTACTGCAAACCAGAAGCAGTTGTTTTTACTTTTGGGTTAGCTTTATTTTTCGCCAGAAACTCAAGTCCTTTTTTCTTATTATCATTAGCTTGTACTCCTGCTTCGGATTGCTTTTTTTGATGTTGCTTCATCATAAAATCTTGCATAAAGCTGTTCATCTCTTCAGCTGGCAACATCTTTTTCTTCGTGCTGTCCATTTCCTCTTTGATACCTTGAGCCAGAAGTTCTGCATCTACTTTGAAACCTTCCTGTTTCATATTTTGAGCGATGCTCATTCCTATGTAATAAGAGGCTTTTTGCTCGTCGGTATATTTGCTGTCATCTTTTTTATCTCCTTCCTTAGCACAAGAAATAATACTAAGGGTTGCTATGCAAAACAATGCGATAGTCTGTCTTTTCATTTTATAATTTTATGATTAACGAATTAATGGCTGCAAATCTATCATTTATTAAAGAATTATCCCCACCACAAAGAAGTTTTCTATAATTAAAGTTGACTAAGAATCCGAAATCACCTTATCCAAATCCAGCAAAAGATAATTAATATTTTGATTGATGGTTCTCGTCGCAGACTGCATTTGATTGAGCATTGAAGCACGGTTATGTAAATCTGACGAACGGTAAAGTCCGCCACTTCCAAAATTCACGGATTGATTCGCTATGTTTTCATCACTGTCAAACTGATACTGAATCCATCTTTGCTTCATATTCTGGATGATAGAATGTTCCCGGTTTCCGGTAAACTTTTTCTCCGTGTACATATACCAGATGAAAGGCGGAAAATTCTTAGACAATAATTTTTGTTCCCAAATATCACGCAAGAGATTGCGTTCGTGGATGAATTCTACTTTCTTACCTTTAGGATTAAAAGTTGCTAAACCAAGTCCCGCTCCCAACAAACCTCCACCAATATTCACTGCGTTTTCTACACCATTATCCTTGATAACACCTCCTGCAACAGAGGTTACTGCACCTGTAATAATCGAAAAAAGTATCAATTTATTATTTCGGTTGTCATTCATATTATCTACATAATTGGCCATCTGGGCAACCCTTTCACCTTCACAGTCAAATTCCGCTGCTACAGCATCCAGCTCCGTCAATGCAATACTGATTTTACTATTAATTTTAGTTTTCAGCTGTACAACTCTCAGTTGAGATTTTAAGGTCGAATCTTTCTTTATATCGATAATTTTCTCTGCTTCATCAATACTTTCCAAAGCATTAAGAATCAAAATACTTTGGTCAGAAAAATAATTCTTGAGTTTCTGATTGGCATTAATAATAGAATCAGAATTGTATGATGGGATTTTCTGAGAATAATTGTATTGCAAAGGTGCTTTACAATAACTGTCCTTCAACGTCAGAATATTTTGCTGAATGGTTTTATTCTTTTGTGAAACGCAGGACGAAAAGAATAGCAACATCAATAAAAGACTAATATTTTTCATACAAAATCACTTTTGTAAAACTAAAATTAAAGACTTTTCAAATTATCATCCGGCGTATAATCCATAAAAATCCCACCATCCAGATTCACAGATTTGATTTTCTTCTTAACCGGAATATTTAGACTTGTCGATTTCTGGTCTTTCTCCCAAACGATTGGCGTAAAATGTCCTTTCTCCGTCGTTCCATCTTCATAAGTCAAAACCACATCAAACGGAATAGCAAATCCACCAACATTGTCAACCGTCAAAACCATCTGATTCTTCTCCTGAGCAACAGAATTGATTTTCAAATCGATATAATTATTCGTGTAAAACCAATTATTGAAAAACCAATTCAGATTTTTGCCGGAACCAGCATTCATAGAGTTAAAATAATCCCAAGGAATAGGATGTTTCCCGTTCCAATTATCCATATAATAATGAAGCGCCTTCTTGAACAAGTCATCACCTAAATAATCCTTCAAAGCCAGATAGCTCAAAGCTGATTTCACATAAGCATTATTCCCATAACCAGCTCCTGAAAGCTGAGAACTTAAGGTAATAATCGGTTGATCCTGTTCCGTAGAAGCATCATTAATCCAACGCTTCACACGGAAGTTCTTCATAAATTTATCCGCCGCTTCTTTTCCATTTTCATCAATTCCGATCAGATATTCCAGCATCGTCGCCCAACCTTCATCCATATAAGCATATCGGGTTTCGTTGATTCCCATATAAAAAGGAAAATAGGTGTGCGCAATCTCGTGGTCAGCCGTCAGTCTCGCATCCTGCAAATCATCTGGGATACTGGTGTCGTTTATCATCATCGGATATTCCATATCAGCGTAACCTTGGATGGCAGTCATCACAGGAAAAGGATATTCTACACCAGGCCAGTTGTCGGTAAACCATTTCAGGTTATAGCGCATCCAGCCCGTGTATTGTTCAAAATCTTTCGCGCCGGCATTGTAAGCAGATTGCACACTTGCTCTTTTGGTTTTTAGCTGGACACTCGACGCATCCCAAACGTAATGATTGCTCAATGCAAAACAAAAATCAACAATATGATTGGCTTTGAATTTCCAGACATTCCACTCATTTTGTTTCGTCACTTTTCCCGATTTCATTTCTTCGGCATTTGCAATGTGGATGATTTTATCCGACTTTAAAGATTCTTTGAAACGTTTCAGATATTCTGGCTGAAGAACTTCATCCGGGTTCAGAAAATCCCCTGTAGACCAAACCACAAAATTCTTAGGTGCAGAAATCGAAAAACTATAATCATTGAAATCATTATAAAACTCCTGTCTGCCATTGTGCTGCAACATATCCCAGCCGTTGTAGTCATCATAAACTGAAACTCTTGGGAAAGAATAGGCAACATAAAAAGTCTCTGGGTCTATTTGCCCTTCTCTTCCACTTTCTTTAGCTAATGGATATTCCCACTCGATTTTGATTTCTGTATTAGATTTTGAAGCCAATGGTTTTGTTAATTTCACGGCCTCAACAGTTGACCAGTTATCACTATTGATATTATATTTTTCTCCGTTGATGTAGAAAGATTTAATTTTCAAACCATCCGTCAAAGCATCTTTCGAAGCATAGCCAGCTCTTGCAGATTGTGGTTTGGTCATATTATTCACAAATCGGATGGCTAAAACCTTCAATTCATCCGGACTATTATTGGAATACTTAATCACCTCGGAACCAGAAACAATCTTGGTTTTTGCATCCACTTTAACATTCACATCATAAACCCCTTTGTTTTGCCAGTAGTTTCTGCCCGGCTTTCCAGACATATCACGTGTTCCGTTGGTATAAGCTTTCTTAATGTTTCTCGGCATATACAATTCCTGTGCAGACATTGTAGTGCCTATCAACATCAATCCCAATAATAGTTTGTTCATTTTTTAACAATTAGAAATCAAAAATAAAAATTTAAAATGAAAAGATAATTTTCGGAATTCCAGAAAAAATTAAAAGCATCTCACTTTCAGCAAATAAAATCAATTCAAACAAACGATTAATTAAATATTATTCAATGCATTTAATTAATTATTAAATATTTTTTAAGATAAACCAGAAATAAATGTAAAAAATATATACATTTGATTGAAATTTTAAAAATATAATCCTATGAAGAAAACTTTTTTTTACCTAGCTACAGCCATTACATTGACTGCGTGTACTCAAAACTCTGAAACCGAAACTTTAGCAGAGGAAAATTCTACAACTACCGTAGCCGCAAGAAGGTCTTGTCCTTCTGAAGAAATCAGACAACAATTACTAAGTACAGATGCCAGTGCGAGAGCAAGATACGCTAATATAGAAGCAGGACTTCAATCTTTTATTACTTCGGGAAAGGTTTTAGCAGATGGTTCCGTAGATATTCCGGTTGTAGTTAATATATTGTACAAGTCATCTGCAGAAAATATTTCTGATGCGAGAATTGCTGAACAGATTGCTATTCTTAATGCTGATTTTGCGGGAACTAATACGGATGCGACTAAAATCCCGACAGAGTTTTCAGGAGTTAAAGCAGGTGATATTCAGGTAAGATTTCATCTTGTAAAAACCGTAAGAAAAGCTACCACTAAAACAAAATGGGGCACTAATGATGCTATGAAAAAATCATCATCAGGCGGAATCGACGCAACAAGCCCAGCTAATTATTTCAACCTTTGGGTTGTTGGAAATATGGGTGGAATTCTTGGATATGCGACATTTCCAGAATCTGCAGGACTTTGGAACGATGGTGTTGTAATCGCAGCGCCCTATTTTGGAAAAACTGGTACTACAGCGCCTTATAATCTTGGAAGAACCGCAACACACGAAGTTGGACATTACCTTAACTTAAGACATATCTGGGGCGATGCATCTTGTGGAAATGACCAAGTTGCTGATACACCGACACAAACTGGTGCCAATTATGGAAAACCAACCTATCCATTATATAACACTTGCAGCGGAACATCCAGATCTGTAATGTTTATGAATTATATGGATTACGTGGATGATGCTGCGATGTTTATGTTCTCTGCCGGTCAGAAAGCAAGATCTCAATCTGTATTGACTTCCAGTGGAGCTAGATCTGGTTTAAGAGTATACTAACTAACTATTTAATTATTTCCAAGCTGTTTTCACCTTTTGGTAAAAACAGCTTTTTTATTTTAAATATTATTATTATTGAAATTAATATTATTTTTACGATATTAATTTCTCAAAAAGAGACAAAACGTTTTCTAATGAAAAAACATTTCCTTTCCTTCCTATTTCTGACCTTTGCGATTAGCATTTCAGCACAGAAAAGCATTGACCAAAAAGTCAATGAATTAATTTCCAAAATGACTCTGGAAGAAAAAGCTGGTCAGCTCGTTCAATACAGCGGCTTCGAATATGCGACAGGGCCACAAAACTCTAACTCCAAAAAAGTTCTGGAAGAAATAAAAGAAGGAAAAGTAGGTTCTATGCTCAATGTAACTGGCGCAGAAGAAACTAGAGCGTTCCAAAAATTAGCTTTAGAATCCAGATTGAAAATTCCATTACTCTTCGGGCAAGACGTGATTCACGGTTTCCGAACGACATTCCCTATCAACCTTGGTCAGGCAGCAAGCTGGGATTTGGAAATGATAGAAAAATCTGAGAGGATTGCTGCGATAGAAGCTTCAGCCTACGGAATTCACTGGACATTTGCGCCAATGGTGGATATCGCAAGAGACCCAAGATGGGGACGTGTAATGGAAGGTTCCGGCGAAGATACTTATCTCGGAACTAAAATCGGATTGGCGAGAATCAAAGGTTTTCAGGGAAAAGGTCTGGGGAATATTGATGCGATAATGGCTTGTGCGAAACACTTTGCCGCCTATGGTGCGGCAGTTGGCGGTAGAGATTACAACTCTGTCGATATGAGTTTGAGACAATTGAACGAAACTTATTTGCCGCCTTTCAAAGCCGCTGCAGAAGCTGGTGTTGCGACGTTTATGAATTCATTCAACGATATTAATGGAATTCCTGCAACGGCTAACAAATACATTTTAAGAGATTTATTAAAGGATAAATGGAACTTCAAAGGTTTCGTAGTTTCGGATTGGGGAAGTATTGGCGAAATGATAAAGCACGGTTATGCCAAAGACAATGCTGAAGCTGGAGAAAGAGCAATTCTTGCGGGAAGTGATATGGATATGGAAAGCCGAATCTATATGGAACAGCTTCCGAAATTGGTAAAAGAAGGAAAAGTAGATATCAAGTTTGTGGATGATGCGGTAAGAAGAATTTTGATTAAAAAATTTGAAATGGGATTATTTGATGACCCGTACAGATTTATCAATAATGACAGACAAAAACAACAGACAAATAATCCTGAGCATAGAAAATTCGGGAGAGAATTTGGAGCAAAAAGTGTAGTTCTTCTTAAGAATGAAAAAAAGCTTCTTCCACTTTCAAAATCGACTAAAACTGTTGCTTTGATTGGTCCATTTGGAAAAGAAACGGTGGCAATGCACGGATTTTGGTCGGTTCCTTTCAAAGATGATGCACAGAGAATCGTAACTCAATTTGACGGAATTAAGAATCAATTGGATAAAAATTCAACATTGTTTTACGCCAAAGGCTGTAATGAAAATGACCAAGACAAATCGATGTTTGCAGAAGCTGTAGAAACCGCGAAAAAAGCAGATATTGTAATAATGACTCTTGGCGAAGGACACGCAATGAGTGGTGAAGCGAAAAGTAGAAGTAACATTCATTTCTCAGGCGTTCAGGAGGATCTATTAAAGGAAATAGCTAAAACCGGAAAACCAATTGTACTGATGATCAATGCTGGAAGACCTTTGGTTTTTGATTGGGCGGCGGACAACATTTCAACCATCATTTACAGCTGGTGGTTGGGAACGGAAGCTGGAAATTCGATCGCCGACATTCTTTTCGGAAATGTAAATCCTGGTGGAAAATTGCCAATGACGTTCCCTAGAACAGAAGGCCAAATCCCAGTCTATTACAACCACTACAACACAGGAAGACCTGCTGAAAAATCAACCGATAGAAATTATGTTTCCGCTTATATTGATTTGGATAACGACCCGAAATTTCCTTTTGGATTTGGATTAAGTTATACCGATTTCAAATATTCAAACTTTAACCTGAGTTCTGAAAATCTTAAAGGAAATCAAACTTTAACGATTAATGTCAATGTTGTCAATACGGGAAATTTTGATGGCGAAGAAGTTGTTCAGTTATATATTAGAGATTTGTTTGGAAAAGTGGTGAGACCTGTGAAAGAGCTGAAAGGTTTTCAAAAAATAGCTTTGAAGAAAGGTGAAAACAAAACAGTTACGTTCAAATTGACTCCGGAAGATTTGAAATTCTACGATGATGAACTTAATTATGATTGGGAAGCCGGAGAATTTGAAATAATGGTTGGAACCAATTCGAATGATGTGATGACGAAGAAGATTGTTTGGGAGAAATAGTTTGCTTAATTTTAAGCTATGATAAAAACACATCCATTCTTATTCGCTTTTTTACTTTTTACATTTTTGAGTTGTAAGGAAAATAAAGTTGAAACAAAAATTAATAAAACTGATTCTACTAATAATATTAGTCAAAAAGTTAAATCATTCATTTCTAAAATAGAGAAATCTGAAATAAAACCAACATTTTCAACAAGGTTGGATTCTGTTTCAATATTTGACCCAAATCTAAAAATTGAAAGTTATATTAAAAACAAAAAATTCTTTATTGAAATAAACAGTGAAAAAATAGATATAAACAAGCTAATAACAATTAATGATGTATGGAGTAAAAAAGATTCAGTTGATTATGCTAACCAAATATCCGAAGTTAAATATTACAAATCTTTAAATCTTGTATTGCTATTGCTTGATTTTGATATGTGTACTGGTCTTGGATGTGGTGTGAATTATCAACTTATCTATGATTTAAAGCGAAAACAAGTTTATCCATTTGGAAGATTCAGAACTGGTTCAGATATGAATCTTTATAAATTTAAAGATGACGCTTATTACTTAAGCAAAACATTTCACGGAAGAAATGCTGAACAGAAAGATACTATTGTTTTTAATTTATATAGAATTGAACCTAACTCATTTCCTAAAATTGAAAACAACATTTTTGCAAGATTCACTTATGAGAATGAAGACTATGAAAAAGAAACTAGCTTTATTCAAAACTGGATAAAAGAATAAAAGTAAAATAAAAAAAATCCTCTTTCTCAAGAGGATTTTTGCTTTGTTTATTTCTTAAACTTAATCTCAGTCAAAACCGGAAAATGGTCAGACGGATAAAGCAAATTTTCGCGTCTGTCATTAATTGTTCTGTTGGACAACACATCGAAACCTTTAACAAAAATATAATCAATCCTTTCTTTTGGAACGGTGTTGATATCAAAAGCCGTGAACGTTCCTTTAGGTCCATAATGTGGTTTTTTGGAATGATAATAAACATTGTCCAAAGACTTAGAAATAATTTTAATAGGCTCAGAATCATCCGTCAAATTGAAATCTCCAGTCAAGGTTAATGGAAGATTTTTCGAGTTAAGTTCTTTGATCTTTTCAAGAATCAACTTCGCAGAATTCACTCTGGCAACATCGCCAACGTGGTCAAAATGCAGGTTCATTGCTAGGAATTGTTTTCCTGTTTTCTTGATTTTGAAAAACGCATAAGTACAAACTCTGTTGTAAGCCGCATCCCAACCTTTCGAAGGTTTTTCTGGCGTCTCACTCAACCAGAAAGTTCCGGATTTCAGAACTTCCAATTTGTTTTTGTCATAGAAAATAGCAGAATATTCACCTTGATTTTTCCCGTCATCTCTTCCAACGCCCACGTAATCGTAATCTTTCAAACTGGTTTTGATGTCAGTCATTTGCTGAGGAACTGCTTCCTGAACACCAAAATAATCCGGATGATAATAAGACATCAATGCCAAAGCATCTTCTTTTCTGTTGTCCCAGGAGTTTTCTTTATCGCTTTCTAATGACAATCGGATGTTGTAAGTCATCACTTTCAAATCCTGAGAAAACACAAGACTGGATGCGAACATTAATCCGAAAAATAATTTTTTCATTTTAAATTTTTATAATTGAATTGATTTTAAATCTATAGAATATTTTTGAGTCTCACGTGCTGAAGAAGCATAATCGTTTTCGCATCTTTGATTTCTCCCGAGTCAATCATTTCAAGAGCTTTATCTATATTGAGTTCCAAAACTTCTATTTCTTCCTGCTCTTCTTCCAGTCCGCCACCATCATTGATCTTCATCGATTTGGAATATTCCGCAATGAAAAAATAAAGAATTTCCGTCACAGAACCTGGCGACATATAAACTTCGAACACTTTTTTGATGTCAGAAATCTCATAACCCAATTCCTCTTCTGTTTCTCTTTTGATACAGTCTTCAGGATTATCTTTATCCAAAAGTCCGGCGCAAGCTTCTATCATCATTCCGTCCTCGTTTCCATTGATGTAAGTCGGCAAACGAAATTGCCTCGTGAGAATGACAGTTTTCGATTCTTTGTTGTAAAGTAAAATTGTTGCACCATTTCCACGGTCATAAGCTTCTCTGCTTTGGGTTTCCAGCGTTCCATTTTTCTTCAGATATTCGAAAGTCACTTTGTTCAAAGTGTACCAATTATCGGATAGGATTTCGGTTTTTAAAATCTTGACTTTGTTATTCTCCATTGAAATCTATTATCTATTCGTCTATTTTCTTTTTGTCTAAGATTTATAATCCTCAAAATTCTGAATTCCATTAAGGAAATCCTTTACCGCCATTCTTTTCTTCCCTTGTATTTGAACATCTTCCGGATAATAAATACCGTCTTTTGTATAGAATTTGAACTCGTTTTTAGAAATGTCAAAATCTCCAGCTTCTTTTGAATGTGATTCTAATTCAAAATGTCCTTTGAAGATTTTAAGTGATTTTTCTTCTTCTCCGATTTTCAAAATTGTGAAAGCTGTTGGATAAGGCGACATTCCTCTCACGAAATTATGAATCGTTTCAGAACTTTGATTCCAATCGATTTTTAAATTTTCTTTAAATATTTTATAAGCCGTTTTTGGATTTTCTTTTTGGGGCTGAGGTTTTTCCGTGATTGAGTTTTCTGCTAATCCGTTCAAGGTTTCAATAATCAAATCAGCACCAATCACCATTAATTTATCGTGTAAAGTTCCGGCGTTATCTTCCGGTAAAACTTCGGTTTCTGCTTGGAGAAGAATATTGCCTTCATCAATTTTTTCATTGATGAAAAATGTAGTTACACCCGACTTGGTTTCGCCATTGATGACCGCATAATTAATTGGAGCGGCTCCACGATAATCAGGTAATAAAGAGCCGTGCAGATTGAATGTTCCCAATCTCGGAATCGAAAACAAAACCTGAGGCATCATCCTGAAAGCCACAACTACAAAAACATCGGCATTGAGATTTTTGATTGCTTCTAAAAATTCTGCATTTCTGAGTTTTTCCGGCTGGAAAAGGTTGAGGTTATTTTCTTCTGCGAAAACTTTCACTGGCGAAGGTGTGAGTTTCATTCCTCTTCCGCTGGCTTTGTCTGCTGCTGTTACAACGCCTACAACTTTATGATGAGATTTGAATATCGCTTCCAGAGAAGCCTTTGCAAAATCGGGAGTACCGAAAAAAACGACATTAAGGGATTTCGTCTGCATTGATTTTATAATTGATGATTGATAGTTGATAAATGATTGAATCTAATTATTTAACATATAAGTTTTGTAGTTCAACATCTTGACTTTTCCGATATCCAAAAGAAAAATCAAGGTTTCTGAAATAGATTCTTTTGAATAAAAATTGAGGTTTGCTGCCACTTCGTCCAAAGACATTGGTCGGTTCGACAATTGCTGAGAGATATCATAAGACAAAGTTCTCTTGGAGTTGGTTCTCTTTCTGCAAACCGAACATTTACCACAATTTTCCGCATCTCGTTCTCCGAAATAACTTAGAATGAGTTTCATTTTACAAAAATCGGGATCTTGAATGAAGAACTTGTTTTCTTCCCATTTCCTCAGTTTATTTTTCTGAATATTATGGAAAAGTGACCAATACTCTCCAAACAAATGCCGGTCATTTCTAGGTTTTAAAAACCTGATAGAATGCTGGCTTCCGTCGAGATATTCCAGATGTCCAGCTTTCTGTAACTGCAAAAGTTTTTGTTTGAAGTTCTGAATGTCCATTCCGTTTTTTTTGCAAAAAGCCAAATCACTGAAATGTACTTTCTGAATCGATAATCCCGGCAAATTCCTAAACAACAACTCTATAAAATAAGCATCCGAAGAAGCCAATTGCTCTAATTCATCCGACTGAACAAAACTCTGAATTGTGGAAGCTGAGATATTATTTTTATAATAAATCAGTTCTTGATTGTTCAGAAACGTCAGAATATTTTTGATTTTCGCTAACGATAATTTCGTCAGATTCTTGATTCTGTTGAGGTCAAGCTGGAAGGTTTTCTCCGGCCAATCGTTATCTCCAATTTGAAAAATTGAATAGAGATAAGTCAATATTTTCTCGTATTCGGTTTTGTTAGGAATTTGATTTTTAAATGTATTATCGATGTTCGTCAATTCCTGTTCGTTCCAAAGCATTAATGTTAAAGCTTCTTCTCCATTTCGTCCAGCTCGACCAATTTCCTGGTAATAATTTTCAATTGTGGAAGAAGGTGACAAATGAATTACAAATCGTACATTATCTTTGTCAATCCCCATTCCGAAAGCGTTGGTGGAAACCAAAACGTGAAACTGGCTGCTAATCCATTTTTTCTGAAGTTTTTCTTTTTCAATTGAAGATAATCCGGCGTGGAAAAAATCTGCGTTTTGGAATTTGTTATTTTTAAGGAAATAAGTTAATTCTTCCGCTTCTTTCCTGGTTCTTGTATAGATGATTCCAGAAGAGGGATTTTGTCTCAGGAATTCTAGAATCCTGCTGTACTTATTGGAAGTATTTTCAACAATAATATTTAGATTTTCTCGCTTGAAACTTTGTTTGTAAACCTGAGGGTTATGCAATCCTAATTTAGATACAATTTCATCAACCACTTGATTGGTTGCAGTAGCCGTCAAAGCCAGACAAGGCACATTTTTGAATTCCTGTCTGAATTTTTTGATATTCTGATAACTCGGGCGAAAATCTGAGCCCCATTCCGAAATACAATGCGCCTCATCAACCGCAATAAATGAAACCTCAATCTCCTGGATACTTCTTAAGAATAGTTGATTTTGTAATCTTTCAGGTGAGATATAAAGAATTTTTATTAATCCCTCTTTGCATCGATTGTAAACAGACTCTTCCTCGAATTCATCCAAATCTGAGCTCAGTAATTCGGCTTCGATTCCTATAGCTTGCAAAGCATCGATTTGATCTCTCATCAATGCTAAAAGTGGAGAAATAACCAGACAAGTTCCTTGTAAAACAATGGCTGGCAACTGATAACAAAGCGACTTCCCACCACCTGTTGGTAATAATGCCAAAGTATCTTTACCATTAACAATGGAAAGAATAATATTTTTTTGAGAAGACCTAAACTCATCAAACCCCCAAAATTGTTTAAGTGTTTGATGAATAAGTCTATCTTGTGATTCTGTAGAAGAAAGCATTTGTAAATTTAATCAATTCCTGAACATAAAAAAACCGTTTCGCAATAAACGAAACGGTTTTAATTTATTATAAATATATTTTATTTAGCTTCAAAATATACTCTTCTGTTTGCTCTGTTTTTCCATTCAGGGCACTTTTCAGCTGGTTCACATTCTGGATAAAGAAGATCTTTCTCTCCTCTTCCGATAGCCTCCAATTTTGCTTTATCTGCACCGTTTTGGATTAGATAATCTTTCACATTGTTAGCTCTTCTTTCAGAAAGCTTTTGGTTATATTCATCAGATGATCTTGTATCTGTTCCTCCAATTACTTTAAAATTAGAATTAGAAGCATTGATATAATTAATCGCTTGAGTCAGAATTGGTGTATTAGAAGGTAGGATTCTATCAGAATTCAAATCAAATTCAATTCCTTTCATAATTCTTTCTCCATCTGTTACAACGCCTGTAGTTGTGTTAGAAGGATAAGGACAACCTTGATTCTCAACTGGTCCTGGAACCGTAACACATTTATCATAAAGATCGATAACACCATCTAGATCTACATCTAATGCAACACCAGCTCCATCTACTCTAGCTCCAGCTGGAGTATCTAACTGTCTGTCCCAATCGTCGCAAACTCCATCGTTATCTACATCACCTTTTTTACAAACTTCAAGATCCTGAGTTTTATCATTAAGAACATCTAATTTGTAATAGATTTCTTGTAATGGATCGTGCCACATCAAGTGAGATTCGTGTTTCCCAAGTTTGAAAGTAATACCTAAAGTTCCGTTGAAGAAGTTATCAGAAATTTGATCTTCTGTCAAGTTGTAACCATTTTGTCCAACTCCAGCTCCATCAAATTCATCATCACCAGTAACAACATACATCAATCTTCCTTCAATGTCAAATCTATTATTGATTTTAAATTTAAGACCTGCTCCAGCCTGACCGAATAATGATCCTATTTTGAAAGGCTTAGATTCAAAATTAAGAGTTTGGTTATAAGGACCTGGATCTTGTCTATAAGATCTATATGCTAAAGTACCAATACCTGCATAACCATGTAATGCCCATCTAAAAGGAGATTTGTTATCCACTCTTCTTAAAAGGTTAGAAAAATTAACGTCTCCTAAGATTGAAATTGCATCATACTGAGTTCTACCGGCTGGATAATTACCTTCTAAAGGCTTATGATCTTTTGTATTTACTTGACCTTGTCTTGTTTCTCCACGGTCATACTGTAGATTAAGACCAAAGGCATGTGTTATAGCTTTATCTACACTGATATAAGCAGAATATCCAAAAAGGTTTTTACCATTTCCGTTTTTTATAGATGTCATATCAGCAGATTGAATCAACGGTACACCTGCACCAACCGATATAGACCAATCATTGAATCTTTTTGATGCTTGAGTAAATGGAGAAACATTCTGAGATCCAGAGTTAGCATCTGTCGATACCTTCTGACCTGCTAAACTCATAGGTAACAATAATCCTATTGCTACTAATGATAATAAATTTTGTTTCATATTTTAAATGTTTTTTTTCTAGTTTATTTATTTTGCAACGAAATATACTCTTCTGTTAGCTTCATTTTTCCACTCCGGACATTTTGTTGCCGGATCACATTCTGTATATTTCAAATCTTCTTTCCCTCTACCTTCTGCAGTAAGTACATTTGCAGAAACACCTTTATTTACAAGGTAATTCAAGACTGCGTTTGCTCTAGCCTGAGATAATTTTTTATTGTATTCTATAGAACCTCTACTATCTGTAGCTCCAACTACAATAAACTTGCTATCACCTCCTAAAGTTTTTATAATATCAGCAGCATTATTAAGATCAGAGAAAGATTTAGGTCTTATAACATCTTTATTCAATTCAAATTCAATTCCATTGAAATATTTATTAATCTCATCAATAGCTACTTCTTTAGTAGGTAAAACTTGAGGTGTACTTTCTATAGGACATCCATTATTTTGGATTGGTCCAGGAACAGTGACACATTTGTCATTGAGGTCTATAACGCCATCCAGATCAGTATCTAAAGCAACACCAGCACCATCAACTCTTGCTCCAGCCGGCGTATCCAATTGTCTATCCCAATCGTCACAAACACCATCATTATCCTGATCACCTTTTTCACAAACATTGAAGTCTTTGAATTGTTCTTCCAAAGCTGCAGCTTTTGCATATGCTCCCTGTAAAGGATCCACCCAACGTAAATGATCTTGGTGTTTACCTAATTTAAATGATAAACCTAAATTAAATAACCATGCATTATCTGAATAAGTATCATTAATTTCGTTATATCCTGTATCTGTTCTTGACCATCCGCCACCGTCAAATTCCTCATCTCCGCTGATCAGATACAGAGCTCTTAATTCTATATCAAGTAATCTTGAAATATTATATTTCAATCCTACTCCACCAGTGTAAGTGAAACTTGCGATATTCATTTTTTGCTCTATATACAGAGGCCATTTGCTTAACCTATCATTATCCTGCAAAAAGGTTTTGTATCCTGTGAAACCAATACCGGCATAACCATGTAAAGCCCATCGGAATGGAGACTTATTATCTGTCCTTCTCATTAGGTTTGAGAAGTTGATGTCTCCCAACAAAGCAATTTGGTCAAATTTTGTATTACCATTTGCAACTCCAGCTGCATCATTTAAATAAGCTTTTTGCTTTGTCTGACCTCTGGTATACATCAAGGACAATCCGAACGTGTGGCTAATTTGTTTATCCAAACTAACATAACCGTTCCACCCCCAATTAATTTTTCCATCATAAAATGATGTAAGATCCGAATTTGTCATAAAGGATGCTCCTCCACCAACAGAGATAGACCAATCTTTAAAAAGTCGGCTTTTGTTGTTAAATGGTTGAGTTTCGGGCTTAGTGTTACCGTCATTAGTCTGTGCCAGACCTAAAAATGGTAAAAATAAGAAGAGTAATAGTTTTTTCTTCATAGTCATCTGTGTTATAAAAATCTACTTCAGTTCGTTAATAATCCTTTTGGCAAAGTCTCTTTCATAGAGGTTTTTGTAATGAGGAATAATTAACCGCTTCGAAATAAATTTTATATTGTTATATAATATTATATCAATGTCTATAATCCTATCCCGATAAGCTCCTAGAGCAGCAGAATCGCTTACACGACCCATACTCTTCTCGATAGCTTTCATCTCAGAAAGTAGTTTTATAGGTGAAAAATGTGTTTTTAATTTAATTGCAATATTACAAAAATTATTATAACTTTCAAACTCTACAGGTTTTGTTATTATTAATTCAGATTTATTTAATATTGCACCCGCTTGATTTTCTATTTTTTCAAGAGCAATCTCGATGTTTTTTTCCGGATTATTTATATTACTTCCGAGTAACAAAATGACATCATTGTACGACATATAGACCAAATAATATAATTAGATGAAAAGTTTTTTCAAATTAGTTTTAGCAAATTTAACTGCAATTTTCATTGTAACAGCAGGTTTGTTCCTGTTTTTTATTGGATTCATTATTCTATCATCATTATCGGGCGGTACAGATGTAAAATCAGATTCTGTTCTGACGCTTGATTTAAAAACAAAAATAATTGATAGTCCTTCTGAAGATCAGGAAGAAATTTTCGCATTCAAAACAGAAGAAACGCCTGTTTTGCTTTATAATGTTTTGAAAGCCATAGAAAATGCAAAAACTGATGATAAAATAAAAGGAATCAGTTTAGAAATGGATAACATCAATGCTGGGATGACTCAGTTAGACGATATCAGAAATGCACTGAAGGATTTCAAGAAAAGTGGCAAATTTGTTTATGCTTATGGAAACGCGGTTTCTCAAGGTGCTTACTATCTTGGTTCCGTTGCTGACAAATATTACTTGAATCCGGCAGGATTAATAGAATTAAAAGGTCTTTCTACAGAAGTGACTTTCTTTAAAAACTTTGCTGAAAAATATGGAATCGGAATTCAGGTAATTCGTCACGGGAAATTCAAGGCAGCAGTTGAACCATTTTTAAGAGATGAAATTTCTCCAGAAAACAAAGAACAATTATCAACATTATTGAATGATATTTGGTCTAATACTTCAACTAAAATTGCTAACTCTAGAAACATTCCTGTAGCTGAACTCAATACAATTACAGATAGTCTTTATAGTTATTTGCCGAATTTGAGTCTAAAATACAAATTAGCAGATCAACTCATTCAAAAATCTGAATACGATAACATCATCAAGAAAAAACTGAATATCAATACAGATAAGAAACTCAATAAAATTTCTTTTGCTAAATATTCTCAATCATTAGAATCTGATAGTAATGGTAAAAAAATTGCAATTCTTTATGCATCTGGAGCTATCTATAACGGAAAAGGTTATGACGGAATTTATTCTGAAAACTTCGTAAAAGAAATCAAGAAACTTCAGAAAGATGATGATGTAAAAGCGGTAGTTTTCAGAATCAATTCTCCTGGAGGAAGTGCTAATGCTTCTGACGAGATTCTTTTCGAAATGCAACAACTGAAAAGAAAAAAACCTGTTGTAGTTTCTTTTGGAGATTATGCAGCTTCCGGAGGTTACTATATTGCAATGGGCGCTGATAAAATTTTCTCTGAGCCTAATACTTTAACAGGCTCGATTGGAGTTTTTGGAGTGGTGCCTTATTTCAAAGAATTGGCTGAGAAAAACGGAATCAGAAGTGATGTCGTCTCTACCAATGCCAACTCTAATATGATTTCGGCCATCAATGGATTGACTCCTGGCACGTTGAATATAATGACAAGAAGTGTAGAAGCGACTTATCAGAGATTTGTCCATTTTGTAACATTGAATAGAAAAAAATCTTTTGAACAAATAGATGCCATTGGTGGAGGAAGAATTTGGTCTGGTGTTCGTGCGAAAGAAATTGGCTTGGTAGATGAGCTGGGTTCTTTGCAAGATGCGATTAACTTTGCTGCAAAATCTGCCAATCTGAAAACTTATGGTGTTGCTACTTATCCTGCGAAAGTTTCAAAATTCGAGCAAATATTTTCTGCTGAGACTGAGGAAGATTTCTCTACAAGAATGATTAAAAACAAAATCGGGAAAGAGAACTTCAAGATTTTCCAGCACATCACAGATCCTGATACCAAATCTGCTGTAATGATGGAAAGCCCTTTCAGTATTAAGATTAACTAATCTTTCTATGCGATATAAAAAAAGCACAAAGCCTTTATTGGTTTTGTGCTTTTTTGTTTTAATGATTTAAGTTGAAAGTCCAAAGTTGTTTAGATGTTGAATCTGCAGCCCGGCTTGAGCGGAAATCCTTTTTACGCAACGAAGTGGAGTGAAAAGATTGGGAGCGGAAGACGGAAATAGCTGCCCAAATCAAAAAAACATATTCAATCAACTATAAAAAAAGCCCGCTTAATTACGGACTTCTATATTGGTTGTATTATTCTAAAATTTGTAAGCTAAACTCCAGCTAAATCCCATCGTGAAACTTCCTGAACTTCTTCCAAAACCAGGAACAATCATTGGTTCTATCTCATCTTGTTTGGTTGTATAAGCTAAATATCGAGGCTGTAAATTCACATCTATGAAGAAGTTGCTTTCAAAAACCTGAACCCTTGCGCCCAACATTGCTTCTATCCAATAACTGCTTTGCGTGGAAGGATCAAAAGCTATGGTTACACCTTCACTATTAAGACCTTTGACAGGAATTGCCATATATTCCTGATTATAGAAGCTGCCTGCCAATTTTCCGCCAGCGTAGAAACCATTCAGGTCATTTTCAGAATCCATAGATAACATATAATATCCTCCAACTTTAGCAAAAATCCCATCAACTTTAGCATCGTAGCCATTCTTCTGATAAACGTTTTTGTCGTAACCTAAATCTATTACAGCGTGAACTCTTTTGTTGATCCTACTCGAGACATAGCCTTGAAATAATTTTCTATCGCTAAAGAAGGCAATTCCAAGATTCAGTACATCTACGCCTACTGTAAGATTGGGTTTATATTGCCATTTAATCGAATCTGACTTTTTTTCTTCTGCTTTATTCTGAGAAAAAGTAGAAATGCAGAGTAGACTAAAAACGAAGATAAAAATTGATTCTAGTTTCATCAGTTAATGAAGTATGATTGGATTCGACATTTTGTACAGGATTACTTTCCAAAAGCTCGGCATTCAGGTTTTCATAATTAATTTTATAACCACACGCAGGGGAAACATAAATGGCTTTTGTCGTATAGTTAATCCTTAACTTACTTCTTGGCCCTTCTTTTCTTGTTCTAAAATAAATATCAGTATAAGGAGAAGCATCTACTCGCATCGGAACAAAAATAGAATCCACATTGGCTTGGGCAGTAATGATATTGGTTAAATCGGCTTTTCCATAATCTACATCTACGTAAAGTGTATCAATTCTAACCAATTGATTACTCGTATTGGCTGCACTTTTAAATTTAAGTTTCAATCTTGGCGTAGAATCAGCACTCAGACAGATATCATCATCTCCTCCACAACTTGTGAGAAGTAATAAAAATCCGAAAAACAATATTAAATTCTTCATTATCTGATGTTAGAATTTAGAATAAAATTAAATCTTATTTTTTGATTAACAAAGCAATATTCTCTACGTGATGTGTTTGCGGAAACATATCAACCGGAAGAATTTTCACCAATTCATAATCATCTTTCATCAAAGCAATATCTCTGGCTTGTGTTGCAGAATTACAGCTTACGTAAACGATTCTTTCTGGGGCTAACTTCAGGATTTGTTCTACTACTTTTTGGTGCATCCCGTCTCTTGGTGGATCTGTAATCAAAACATCAGCTTTTGGATGATTGGCTAAAAACTCATCATTGAAGACATTTTTCATATCACCAGCGTAGAAAGTCGTATTGTTAAGACCATTCAGTTCTGCGTGTTCTATAGCTGCATCAATAGCCTCTTGTACAGCTTCGATTCCAATAACGTGTTTGGCATTTCTCGCCACATATTGAGCAATTGTTCCAGTTCCTGTATAAAGATCGTATACAACTTGGTCACCAGTTAATTCAGCAAACTCCAATGTTTTTCTGTAAAGTTCTAAAGCCTGACGGTAATTGGTCTGGAAGAAAGATTTTGGTCCGATTTTGAATTTCAATCCATCCATCTCTTCATAAAGAAAACCTTCACCAAAATAAGTTTGGATATCCAAATCGTAGATGCTGTCATTTCCTTTTGGATTGATGGCAAATACAAGCGTTTTAATTTGTGGGAATTGGCTTAAAAGAAAATCGAATAATTGGATTCTTTCAGCTTTCATTTCCTTAAATAATTGGAAAAGAACCATCCATTCTCCTTTAGAATTCTGACGCATCATCAACGTTCTCAAGAAACCTTCCTGAGCTTTGACATCATAAAATTCCAAGCCGTTTTCAACTGCATATTTTTTTACAGCCAAACGGATTTGGTTTGATGGATCTTCTTGTAGGAAACATTCTTTCAAATCAAGAATCTTACTCCACATCCCTGGAATATGGAAACCTAAAGCATCTCTATTTCCAAAATTTTCTTCTGAACTAATTTCATATTGAGTCAACCAACGTGCATTGGAAAAAGAAAACTCCATTTTGTTTCTGTAGAAATATTGCTCTTCCGAACCCAGAATTGGAATAATTTCAAATCCGGAAACACCTCCGATTCTTGTAATATTATTTACAACTTCGTTATGTTTGAAATCAAGTTGTTTCTCATAGGCAATATTCTGCCATTTGCAACCACCACAAGTTCCGAAATGGATACACTTTGGTTCAACACGATCTTCAGAATATTCTAAAATATCTACAGCTTCGCCTTCGTAATAATTACTTTTCGCTTTCTTGACTCTAACATTCACCAAATCTCCGGGAACTGCTCCAGAAACCAAAACGGTTTTTCCTTCTGCAGTCTTACCAACAGAAACTCCTTTCGCACCTGCAGAAAGGAGTTTGATATTTTCAAGAATCAGATTCTTTTTTCTCTTCATCTAATATTTATTTTGTTGCTGCAGAGTCTGCATTTGCCGGAGCCTTTTGCAACAGATCATTTTGTAATTGTGCACCTTGATTTACAGATGGTGCTTGTAAACCAGAAATTTTATTCATTTCTTCTACAAACTTAGCATCACCAAGATTATAAAAAGTTTGGCTAGCCACTTTTCCGTCTTTGTCAATCAAGAAAAATCCAGGAATTTTGAATCCATAGATGAAGAATTTTTTAGCATAGTCAGAAGCTAATCCTCCTTCAGCATAATAATTAGTTCCAGGAATTCCTTTCAACATTGCATTAGCTGTTTTAGTAAATTGTTCTTTAGTATCATCAAGATTTACAAAAGCAAAGTTAACTTTAGCCTTGTAGAAATTAACCACTTCTTTTAGAACAGGGATTGTAGATTGTCCAATGTAAGGATTCCAAGATGCATAGCTCATCACCAAAGTTGGCTTACCATTAGTTTCTATATTTCCGGATTTTCCATCTAGTTTTACAAGATTAACTTTTGGAGCAACTTCTCCCTTCTTCAATCCAAAAACTGCGTTGATTGCAGAATTAAGATCTTTCTTAACTTCAGAATCTTTGATATATTCTTCACTAACTTTCTGAACTTTTTCTACTTCACTTGTGTAAGGATTAAGATCAAATTTAGCAATCACGAAAGCCAACAAATAATCTTTTGTTTTCTGAGACATCTCTTTGTTAGTTGCCAAAAATCTAGCAAAAATTGTAGACATACTTACATTGTCTTTATCTTTCTGCTTAACTGCAAAGTTTTGGAAGTCCTGACCTACCTTATTCAAAAGATAATTTCTATAAACCGGAAGATTTTCTACCATTCTGTCATTGTTCTTTGTCAAAGATTTTTCATAATCTGTAAAAACTTTAGAAACTTTGAAAGATGGATCTCCTATTGTTTGTCCGTGAGTAGATTCGTATTGAACCAAAAAAGTTAAAATGTTTGTTGTTAACTCATCTTTTTTAAGTTTAACAACATCACTATCTGGTCCGATTTTATCAGCAGTCTCATCCAAATTTTTCTCAAGATCAGAATGTACTTTCTTAATTTCAGTTAAGAAATCAGCTTCTTTTTTCTGAAGCAATTGCATATTCAATTTAGAACTATAAGACTGAAGATATTTTTGAGTTTCTGTAATGAAGTCGTTATTCTTCTTAGCATCACCTTCGATTTTATAAACTTCAGGAAATGATGTAGCTTCACCAGAAACTTTTAAAGTTTGACCTTTTTTAAGATAAATGAAATTCATTTTCCCAGCGTAAGTCATCGCATACATTCCATTTTTTGGCGCATTGAACTCACCTTTGAAGTTTCCTTTATCATCAACCCCAAGATTGATCAATGGTAAAGTAGCAACACCAGAAGCTTCTATAAATTCAATTCTTTCCAAAGGAGAACCTCCTTTGATATTTCCTTCAACTTTAACCTTAGAGCAAGACACTGCCATAAAAGCAATTAAAAGAAGAAATAAGTATTTTTTCATTTTAAAAATTAATTTGTGCAAAAATAATCTAATTAAGAACTTAAAAAAAATGAAATCAACATTTTTATAAAAAGATTAACAGATAAATAGGAGAATTCTGTTTATTTGTAATTAATTTAATGTTATACGGTTGAAATTCAATTCCAAATGTATTTGTAAAACATTTAGAATTCCTTTTTAGAAATAAATATAAATTTGTCTTTCTTCATTATTGGCAGTGGATAATACCAATAATAATTTAGCTCTAAAGCTTTAAAACAAAAAAAGCTCATCA
>Ga0308157_10000932_pt1 | contig 73465 bp, 82 predicted proteins | sample PhyBR1_FD_201035 | JGI IMG/M metagenome (GOLD analysis project Ga0308157, IMG submission 201035) | Phyllosphere microbial communities from UC Gill Tract Community Farm, Albany, California, United States - DLSLB.R1 | ecosystem: Host-associated > Plants > Phyllosphere > Unclassified | place: USA...
CATCACGGGCCTCCCGGATCGTGTAAACTCTTTCCCGGTACCGTGTCCGAGCGGCCGAAGGATCATGTCTCGAAAACATGTGTGGGGGCAACTCCACCGTGGGTTCAAATCCCACCGGTACCGCCATCGACAAGAGCCCCGGGTCCCCGTAACGACGGGGATCCGGGGCTCTTCCCTTTGGCTCAGACGAGAGTCCCGGTAACCAGGCGGTAACGGAGCAACTGCGTGCAAGCGCGTAGTAGCGCGCCTCGACCGCTCGCAACCACGGTCGTCCAGGTGTCGGTGGCTCGACGGACGGCACTGGCGTCGCAGTCCTCGCCGCGGCCGTCGGCACCGACGCCGAGACAGTGGCTGCCTGGGCCACACGCTTCGACAGCGCAGCCGCGGCCGACGACGCAGCGGTGCTCGATGCTGACGAGGATGACGACGAGGACGCCGTGCTCGACGAGAGCGTCGACGACGAGGACTCAGATGAGGATCGCTAGACGACCTGCTGAAACGGGGACCACTGCCCCCTGTTCGCGTGCCAGTTCACTCGCTCGCGGTCGTTCCGATAGTAGGTGGAGGAGGAATCCCCTCCCCTACGAAGGAGACCCCGTGACCATCAACCTCACCATTCCGCTCGAGTACATCGCCACCGTGGCCGCTGGCCTCATCCTCATCACGAGGGGTCGGCTTCCGCTGCGCCGCCTTCCCGTGATCGCGGCGTAGACGTCCTCCCGACAGCACCGCTCGTGCCCTGCGAGCGGTGCTGTCGGTGCTGCTTCTCGTTTACACTTTTGACCCGCGCGAGTAAAGTCGACTTTACGCAATAGACGGAGGTGGTCACGTGGCAGTCAAGAAGGCTCGCTCCCTCGGGGGAGCGCGCAACCGCTTCGTCGGGAGCAAGGTCAGGTCCCGGTCGACCGTCACGGGGAAGTTCATCTCGAACGCAGCCTCAAAGCGTCACCCGAACGGAACGATCAAGGAGCGATCGGGATCCGGCTCATGGCAGTCAATCGAGAAGCCGAGGCCGACGGTCCAACCGCAGTCCACGGCACCTGCCTACGAGGTCGAGGACCTGCTGGCTGGCGTCGCCCGGGAGGACGACAAGCCCAAAGCTCGCCTCCTCTACGCGCTCCTGCGCAAGATCGTGACCGTCGACCTAGTCGAAGTCGAGCGCGCCGGCGGTTCCATGGACGCTGTCGTAGACCGGATGCTCGCGAGCATCCCCGGGGCCAACGTGCTCGACGACCGCGTCGGCCCGTTCTACGACACCGCGGGCCTCAAAGCGTGGTTCGGCATCAGCAAACAGTCGCTCGATCAGCAGGCGCGCGCGGGCCACGTGCTCTGCCTGCTCTCGGCCGACGGCTTCCGCCTTTACCCCTCGTTCCAATTCGACAATCGAGGGGCGCGGCTCCCCCGGCTCAACGAGGTCCTCGCCGGCCTCGACCCCGAGCAGGACGACCCGTGGGGCGACGCGGTGTGGCTGAATGCTCCCGCCGACGAGCTCGATGAGCTGACGCCGGCCCAGGCACTCCGCACGGAACGCGCCGACGACGTCGTGCGTCTCGCCGAGCAGGCAGGAGCGTTCCGACTCGGATGAGCGCAGAAGCATCACGCAACGACGTCGCCCAGCAGCCTCCTCGAGTTGACCTCGATCTGACGGGTTTCCCGGACGGGGGTAAGCCCGAGGAGGCGATGTTCCGCGCGCACCAAGCGAAGTTCGGTCCATGGTTCTTCGGCAGCAACCCCGGGGGCAGATTCAACCTCGAGGAGCCCAACGGCACCTGCTACTTCGCCGTGGACATCGAGACGGCCGTCCGCGAGTACTACGGGCCCCTGATCCGTCGCAACGAGATCAGCGCGAAGGCCGCTGCGGTGCTGCGGGTGTCGCGAGTCTTCCCGCCGGAGGATGCCACCTACGCCCACGTCAGCGGGCCGGGCGCCGCGCGCTTCGGCGTGACCAGCGAGCTGACCACGATGGGTGACTACGAGGTGACGCGCGCCTGGGCAGAGGTGTTCAATGCGCGCGTCAACGGGCTTCGTTACAACTCGCGCTTCAACCCGGGCGCCGAGTCGTGGGCGCTCTTCGGCGCTGCCGGACCCGCCCCGTCGCTCGGCGTCGACCCGTCCGGCTCCGTCGACGGAGCTGCCGCCGTGAAGGCCGCCGGCGTCACGGTACTACCCGAGCCGCCGATGAAGCGCTCTGTCCGGATGGTGCCGCCGCCCCCTGCAGCCGGCGGCGACTGACAGCCGGTCGTTCTCACAGCAGCTTGTCGGCAACGGCGACTTCGGTGGTCCGCGTCCGTTTCCGAACCTGCAGCAGGCGCTGTGGGAGGTCGCCCCGGCCGTGATGCGCGTTGCCGACGACCCGAAGCGGTTCTACGACGCCCTAGTGAAGCACCGTGATCTCGTCGAACAGGCGATCCTCGACTCGTCCAGCGTTCCAGTGGACGCGTTCTACGCCGGGATGGAACGCGATCTGCGCGCCACCGAGGACCTGAGCCACCCGTGTCCTGCGTGCGGTTCCGACATCGGCGAGGTGTGCCGGACGAACTCGAAGTCGCTCACCAAGCCGCGGAACCCCACCAGCAATCACTCGAAGCGGCCGCGCTCATGACGACGTACACACCACGAGAGCTGGCAGCTGAGCTCGGTTACACGAACGAGTCCCGGCCGGGGCAAGTCGTGCGGGCGTACCTGCGCGCGAAGTACCCGGAACACCCGAAGCACGAGCGCTGGGAGCTCGACGAAGCACAAGCTGACGACGTGCGCGCGAACGTGCCTCGCGCGTCCTGACCGGGCGGCAAGCGGCGCAGAGCCGCGTGCTCCGCCTCGCTATTGCCACTTAGCAGCGGTAAGTGACAATAGCGGCGGCGTTGTCGCCATCTCGGCCCGGCTCAGCAAAGAACTCAGGCGGGCGGGAAGTGCGCGGCGATCGCAGCAGCGACCGCGGTCACGTCGACCGCCCCCTCGAGCGCGGCGAGCTGCCTCGAGAGCCGCCTCGGCCAGCAGACGTCGATGCCGCGCACGGTGAACGAGCCGCCGAAGAGCGGCCAGTCGGCGTCGACGAAGCAGAGCGCGCCGTACACGGAGACCGGAGCGACGGCGTCCTGGACGAGCGCCACCTGGTGGAGCGCGCTGTCGACGAGCTTCGTGCGGTCGCCGCCGACGATGAGCTTCTCAGTGCGCGGCCGGAACAGCCCGCCGTCGACCTGCAGGCGGGGCCTCTTGTTCCGGTGTCACTTCGCGTCAATGACCCATACGCCGGCGCGGGTGATGACGATGTGGTCGATGTTCGCGCGGGACCGGGGGATGCGCCGGTCGTGCAGCACGACGACGTGCTCGGACGCGATCGCATCGAGCGCCCGGCCGACCTCGGCCTCGCCAGCCGCGCCGGACTTCCACGCGACGGTGCTCTGCCGCTCGCCCGAGAGCGCGACGGCGATCGCGCCGATGCGGCCGTCGCCCCAGGTGTCACGGATCTTCGCCTCGTCGCGCGCCCGCCGGCGGTCGTACTCCCGCTTCGCCGATGCGCCGGCGCCGTTCGTCCCCATGGCGTCCATCCAGTCAGATTGAGAGTCCGGCGCGCGAGCCCCAGTGCGAGGCGCGGGTGCTGACGGCGTACCAGTTGTACCGGTACCAGAACGGGTCCCAGTGTTCGGCAGCCGAGGTCCCAGCAGAAAGAACGTGCACGCTGGTGCACTGATTGATATCATCCCGAAGGATCCGCCGCGCGGGCGCCTGTCGAGAACTTGAGTGTCGTCGCGAGATTGTGCACGGGTTTCGGGCCGAGAGTCGCCACTGCCCGCGGTGTTTCGGGCCTCACTCCCGCCCGGCGACGTGCACAACCTCGCGACGGGTTTGTGCGCGTGTGTGCACTCACGTGTTGCAGCGGCTCGATCGAGCGAAGACGACGCAAGCCCACGCGCCTTCGTTCTTCATCCTCATCGCGCTGGGAATAGTGCGTGTCTCGAGATCACTCTGTGTCCGCGTGCTCGAGCTGACGCAGCCTCCTCACAAACCTCCCTCTGACGTCAAGGCTCCGCTCCACTCCTGTTCTCCACGTGAAAAGGTCGTGCTTGCGCCATTCGCGCATCACGTAGAGCCGGAAGTAGCTCCTGGCGTGGTAGTGGTCTCGCGAGCTCACGGCTTCGGGGCGCCGTGACGGAACTCCGTTCGTCTCCGGTAAGAGATGTATGAACAGCTCATTGAACGTCGGTCCGTGACCCCGTTGCTTCGTGTGCACCTCGATGAAGAGGGCTGCGGCCAGTGCCCACTCCCGCGAACGGTCAGGCGCAAGTAGGTCTTCAATTACGTAGGCCCAGCTCGCTGGAGGCGGAGTTTGTCGGCTTGGCCACCATGCCGCGCGGCGCTCAGTCATCGTCGACATCTAGACCTGCAAGCTTCAGCGCAGAGCCGTACGCCTCGATCTGCGCGATGGAGACGAGTTCAACCCACCCGAGGATGTTGTCTTGTTCCTCGCGGCTGAGATCCTCCCAATGTCTGTGATCGAACCACGGTGACACGCTCAGTCGTGTCACGACGATGCGAGCGGTCTCCCGGGTCAGGATCTGACGAAAGGCGTCTGCCTCGGTGCTCCAGTCGGAGCTAGCGTCAGCCTCGTTCACGAGGCATCACCGTCCGTGCGGAGGAGCGGGCCGGAACTGAGACGGGGGCGACTTGTACGGCCGGGACCGCTATGCCGTTCGCGATCATCGGTACAGCCCTGCGCTGATGAGGTCGAGCACCTCAGAGGGGTCGCCGCCGTCCTCCAGCCAGGCCGCGGGTGTCTTCATGCCCGCATCGATCAGGTCCTCCTGACGAGTCGTGAAGAAGCGCCCGATCGAGAGCGGCTGCCACCGCTCTCGCAGCGCAGGCATCAGCTCGGCAAGGTGCGGTAGGAGATGGCCGACTGGTCTGGTCGTGAACTGCCAAGTCGGGATCCGTCGTTCGCCACTGATCTCGACCATCAGGAGTTCGTTTCGTTCCGCGGCCTTGAGAATGTCCTGCGGCGTCCTGTGCAGGCACGCGGACGCCGCGTCCAGCGACACGGTCTCCCAGGCACTCGCGAGCCAACCGCGTGCCTCGACTAGCTGTAGAGCACCCTGAGCAAGCTCGTCTCCGGCGGCAGCCACGTTCTCGGCTGTCATCACCCCCGCGTCGACTAGTGCCCTACTGTGCGCAGATTGAACTGATCGGGGGACGATGGGCGGCATGCTCCTGATCAGGGTTGCGAGGCCACGGACGAGGTAGTCGCCTTCGGCACCGAGTGCGCGGAGGGCGGCCAGGAGCTCGTCCTCTGCTGCAACCCGGGGGCCCGGCTCGTGAGGTAGGTTGGGTACTGCCTGGAGACCTTGTTGTGTGCTCATCGCCGAGCAGACTAGGGAAGGGCCGTCGAGGATTCCCGCCCGCTGGAGTTATATACGACAGATTTGCTCCTTTACGCGAAGATCTGGGTTTGAGGATTTCACTCACCTCGGGCGAGTTGCGGTCACCCTAGGACTCCGCGGGCAGGTCAAAGGACGCGGGAATCTGAATGGGCGTGGCTTGGGGTGGGTGCCGTGCTCTTCCCCATGGGCCAACCAGGCGTCAGGATGCTTTGTCGGGACGCCAGTGGGCCTGAAGGGCAGCACGCCGCCCCGCTGCCTGCGTCAGCTAGTGAACTGCCGTTGAAGGTCCAAGCGGTGGCCCGACGCTGGTCAACGTCGACTGGGTTGCGTCGCTGGGCCGCGTCTCGACTCAGGAAGCTAGCCTTCGCCCGCTACGGTGAACAGGAGAACCGAGGAGGGGTCCGTGAGCACGCTGGGATACCTGTTCATGGTGTCTGGGACAGTGGCGAGCCCTTCGCCAACGTCATCTGTGTCTTCGTGCCCATGCGTCAACACGACGCCAACGCCTGGACCCGGCATCGGCATCGGCGACACGGTTGCGATGGCTGCCCCGTGGCAGTGGACACTCCCGCTGGTCATCACCATGCTTCTCGGCGCAGCAACGGCCGCAGGGATCATCTGGACGATCATCCAACGCCATCGCTCAGATCGTCGGCAACAGCTCTGGAACCGCATGCAGTGGGCGCTGGATGCGGCCACCAGCGACGACGAGGTGCGCGCATTCGTCGGAGCCCTCGCAATCGAGCATCTCCTCGAAGCCGATGGACAACCCTCGAAGAAGGGTGGGCCGCCCATCAAGATGACGACGTACAATGTCGATCTACTGAACCAGACCTTCAAAGGCCTGGACTAGGAGGCGGTGACCCGATGGCTACGAGGCTCCAGATAGCACGTGCACGCGCCCGGGTAGCACTGGGGCGCCGGACGGGCGAGTCCGTAGGCGAAGACGTGGTTGCGCTGTTCCAGATTGACCTCGCGGAGGCAGAGAAACCGCCTCGCGCATGGGAACGAACCTCGGCTAGCGAGACATCGCGGACCTCGTCGGCCGCCGGCACTGAGGTGAGCAATTCCTTAGGTCGAACTCCGCGCTCCTAATCCCCGGCTCCGCTCGGGCAACGCCAATGATGAGCGCTGCCTTGCATCCCTACGGTTGCGAGACGTCTCGTCGATGCGACCTTCGCGGTGCGACTCCGGGGCTCGGGCAGTCTCGCAATCATGCCTTGCAAGTGTCAGGCGACCGTCGCGTACCAGAGGTTGGTTGCGAGACGAGATCCGATGCGACGACTGAGTAAGCAGCAGGGGTCCGTGTCGTGCCGCGATCGAGTCTCGTATGACGATCGGCCACCGGACACCCCCCGGGCGCCAAGAGGGGCGTCGTTGTCTACTGCGCTTCGAAACGTCATCGTCGCGCGCGCCGCGAAACTACCACGCCACACAGCACATAGAGACCAAACAATCCTGCGAGGACACCCCAGACGGCAACGCTGATATCTGCGCGATTAGGTGAAAGTAGCGTGACGACACCGATAGCAACCGCGAACAACCCGATGATGGTCGGCGGAACCAAGTTTCCCTTCATCTTGAACATGCAGAGCACCTCTCCTGTAGCGACCGCGGGTGCGGCCCGAGGAGATCTCGAGCGCGCGCATCGATGTAACCAGACTGCGGCCGCCCGGTAGCCGATGGCTGACCGGACGGCCCAGCGACGCCACGAAGTTGACGGTCGCCGTTTGGGTGTCAGCGTGTACCCCGGTCCGGCACGGAGTGCACATGGACTCAGCGTTCAGTGGGTCCAGTGAGCGACGATGTGCGACTTCGCGGCGCTGTGCGCGGTCGCGCTCTCCGGAACGTCGACCCTGCAAACGAGGTGTTCCTGGAGCAGTACTGGGCGCACGTGGTCGCTCACGCACGGATGGTTCTCGACCTTCCCGGTGTTGCGGCCAACCCTGCGGCCCGCGAGGCGACAGAACGGTACCTCGAAGCCGCGGGAAAGCTCGTCCCGTCGGCGCACCGGATCGCACAGGTCGATGCCGACCTGCCACCGATGGTGCAGCGCGCGTCGGCGTTTATCCGCGCGAACCTCCACCGGCCGGTCTCCGCCACCGAGATCGCCGAGGCCGCGGGCTCCTCGCTGCGCGCCATACAGGGCGCGTTCAAGATCACACTCGGCGTTACGCCGATGCAGTACCTGCTGAACGCGCGAATCGAAGCGGCACACGCGCAGCTGCTGGCCGACCCCACGCTCTCCGTCGGGTCACTGGCCCGCCGGTGGGGCTTCTCGAACCACGGCCGCTTCAGCATGCGGTACCGCGAGATCTACGGCGAGTCGCCGACCGAGACCCGGCGCCGCCTGGAGTCCGCCGGGGCGATCCCGCCGACCGCCTCGCTCAGCACTCCCCCGGCAGCGTCTGCAGGAGCCTCCGGCTCGGATCGGTGATCCTCGACGGGCGACCGAGGACGTTCGCCCGACCGCGGACGGTCCTCACAACCGCGGCGTTCGCTCGGCCAGGACTACGTCGACGGCGCGTCGGAGTGAGCGTCCTTCGAAGGGGACACGAGAACGCGCCCCGGGAAGCGCACGTTCGAGCGCGAGGCCATTGACGACGGTGAGCAGGAACCGCGCCGGCTCCTCGAGGTCGTCGGGAAGCCCGATGCCCTCCTGACGGAGCGCGTCCAGCCAGCGTTCGACACGGCTGACTCCCAGGCGCTCCATCGCGAGGAACGTGTTGCCGGACTCGTCAGGTGCGCGGGAAGCGATGTACGCATCGTGCATCGCGATCCAGTTCTCACGGGCTGCCGCGCCGGTGCCGACGCTCGTGAGGAGCAGCTGCAGGCAGGCTTCGAGACGATCCGCCGGACTCCTCGACGGGTCGGCCATCGGGTCGTCCGCTATCTCGACCGTCTGCAGGCCTTCCACGACCGTGTCGAGCAACTGCTGCTGCGTCGGGAAGAAGTGCCGGAGTGATCCCGTGCTCACACCCGCCCGCGCCGCCACCGCGCGGACGGTGAGACGAGCCGTCGGGTCCTCGCCGAGCATCGTCGCCGCAGCGATCAGGATCTTCGACCTCGTGTCCGTGTTGGGCGAATCCGTCATCCACGATCACTTCTCTTCCATCTGACTAACACGCTGTGCTAGCGTCCCGAACGAACTATTACATCGTACTAGCAGCAATGGGCGCCCGGGCAAGGAGCATGACAGATGACGCAGCCACCAGACCGAACACCCCGGATGCCGGCCCGCACGACTGCGAACCCGTCGGCGACGGACACCGTGCCGATCTGGCGGCGCCCCGTGCAGATCGTCCGGGAGAACGCGCGGGTATACCTCATCCTGAACACCGCGACGTACGGGCTGTTCGTGCTCGGGTTCGTGGCCGGACTGCTGTTCCCCGGGCTCAGCCAGGCGCGCGCGACCGCACTGGAGGACGACGGCACGGCAGCGCTCGTCGGAGCCGTGGTGCGCACGCCGCCGCTGTTCGCCCTGCTGATCCTCGCCGTGAACGTCTTCCGCCTCAGCCTGCTCACCATCGTCGTGCCGTCGCTGATCGTCCCGTTCGCCGGCCTGGCGTTCTTCGGGTACTGGCTCGTCCAGACCGGGGTCACGCTCGTGCCCGGCAGCCCAGAGGGGTGGGTGGCGCTGATCCCGCATTCGCTGACCCTCGTGATCGAACTGCAGGCGTACGTCATCGTCGCCCTCGGCGTCTTCCTCATCGGGAAGTACTGGACCCGCCCGGAAGCCGCACAGGTGTCACGGCGACGGCAGGGCTACATGGTAGGGCTGCGGAAGACGGGCCTCCTCGCCCTGCCGGCCCTGGCACTGCTGGTCGTCGGAGCCGTCTGGGAGGCCTACTCCCTCCGGTACTTCGTGTACCCGCTCGGTCAGTGGCTGCTCTGACCGGACCGAGCTCCGCCCCGCTCCGTCCCGGTCCGCTCCACTCGACTCCACGGCCATCGCGCCCCGAACAGAACCAGTGAGGAAAGCATGTTGACCGCACACACGTCCCCGCGGAACGGTTCCCGCATCGCTCGCCCGTCGAGGGTCACCTGGGCGGACTTCTGGCTCGCCGCCGCAGGGACCGTCGCGCTCTACGCGGTCGGGATCGCGCTCTACCGCTTGATCCCCGACGACGCCGCGCTGTCCCGGGGCCTGGCGCTGTACGCGGTGTCCGGGCTGGCGCCGCTCGGCGGCACACTGATCGCCATCGCACTCCGTCGTCGAGACCGCGGGCTGTTCGGACTGCGCGGGGTCGCACCGAAGTGGCTCCTCATCGCGTTCGCCATCGGGCTCGGGGTCGTCGCGCTGAACATCGGCGTCAGCAGCATCGTCGCCGCAGCAACTCCGGCGCAGGACGTGCAGACGGACTACCGGTCCGCCGCCACGAGCGGCGTACTCGGTTTCCTCGGGACCATCCTCCTCGGCGCCGTCCTCACGCCAATCGGCGAGGAATTCTTCTTCCGGGGAGTCGTGTACAACCTCCTCGCCCGGTACGGTGCGTGGATCGCGACGCTCCTAAGTGCCCTCGTCTTCGCACTGACCCACGGCGTCAACCTCACGACGCCCGTCGCGTTCATCGTCGGCGTCTCGGCAGCGCTCCTCGTGCAGCGGACCGGGTCGGTGTGGCCGGGTGTCGTCGTGCACGCGGTGAACAACGCGTCCTCGTCGGTGATCTCCGTGATCGCCCTACAGGTCACGACCTGATGCTGCCCGGAACGATCACGCTGCCGACCTCGTGGTCCGGGTCGTTGCTCGTCGTGGACGCGCCGGGTCGGAGCGGGACGACTCGGGCGGGTTCGCGGACGGTCCGGGCTCCGCACCCTGCGCGCCGGACACGCGGTTCCAGGCCGGCTCGATCAGCAAGCAGGTGATGTCCGTCGTGGTGCTCGCGCTCACCGAGCGCGGGCTGCTGCAGCTCGACCGACCGATCGGCACCTGGCTGCCGCACCTGCCCCTGGCGTTCCGTTCGGTCACGCTGCATCAGCTCCTCAGCCACACGTCCGGCATTGGGCACTGGGGCGACGTCCCGGGGCTGGCCGCCGTCCTGGCGGAGCCGCCGGAACGCGCAGATCTGGTCGAGATGATCCTCGATACGCCAACCGTCCGAGACCCAGGCGAGTCCTGGCGCTACAGCGGACCGGGGTTCGTCGTCGTCGCCCTCGTGATCGAGGCGGTGACCGGCCGGCCGTACGGCGAGGTAGCCGCGGACATCGTGTTCACCCGCGTCGGCATGCGGTCCACGAGTTCTGGCAGGTACCCAGTGGGCGACGCTGACGTCGCGGTCGGTCACCGGGCCGGGCAGCCGATCAGTGTCCGGCGGACGTTCACGGACATCCCAGGGACCGGCGACCTCTGGACGACGGCCGGCGACCTCATCCGGTACGCCCGCGCACTCCGCGGCGGAACGCTGCTGACCGAAACCGCTGCGAGCCGGTTGTGGACCCCGCACGCGCACCTGACGCCGCCGGCCCCGGGCGACGACCTCGCCGCCGTATCGTACGGCTACGGGACCTTCCGCGGTCGGGTCCTGTCACGGGATGCGTGGTTCGTGCCCGGCGACAACCCCGGGTACCAATCGCTCCTCGCGTCGTTCCCCGCGACGGGCGCCGACCTCGTCATCCTCAGCAACCAGATCGACGGGGTGCAGGTCGTCCTGCACCACCTCAGGCGACCGCTCCCCGGAACGGCCCGCCGACACCGAAGGCGACGTCGCTGAAACGTTCACCCATCGTCCGGTGGGACGTCGCACTCGGGTGCAGGGCGTCGGGGAGTGGATCCGACTCGGCGTCCTCCGGGCCGTAGAGCGTCCGTCCGTCGAGGAAGTGCAGGGCACCGTCGGAGCGGGCGGCGACGATCTCCTCCAACTGGTCCCGGATGATCCGCAGCGTCAGGCGCCCCTGACCGATGTCCGCCGGTTTCCCGCTGGCGGTGAACCGCACGGCCCCCCGGGCGAGCGCCTCCTGGTCGAACGCGCCGGGGCCGGGCGTGTCCTCGTGGATGGCGCAGTGGATCGGCGAGACCAGGAGCAGCGGCGTCGTCGGGTGTCCTTCCCGGATCGTGTCGAGGAACCCGTGGACCGCGGGCACGAAGCTCCGCAGTCGCATCGCGTCGAGGTTGACCACGTTGATGCCGAGTTTCACACTGATGACGTCCGCCGGGATGTCGCGGATCAGGCGCGCCGTGAACGGGTCGACGAGGGCGCTGCCGCTGAAGCCGAGGTTGGTGAGTTCCACCCCGGCTCGGCGAGCGGCGACGACCGGCCAGACACCGGTCGGGCGCACCGCGTTCGACCCGTGGCTGATCGAACTGCCGTGGTGCACCCAGACTCGCCCCTCCGGGCGGGCGGCTTCCACGGGCTCGTCCGAATGGAGCGCGCTCAGTTCGACCTGTTCGTTGTGGGGCAGCCAGAACTCAACCCGCTTCACGCCGGGATCGAGGTCGGTCACGGCGACGACATCGGTGTCCCCGGCACGTGTCGTGCCCGCGCCGGTGGAGAGGTCGACCTCGACACTGTCGCCGTGTTCGAGCGAGTGTCCACGTGCGGGGCCCCCGTCGACGACGACGTCGACGACTCCGCGCGGGCGCTGTACTCCGCGGTACGTGACCCTGCTGGCTTGGAGCTCGAGGAAGATCCGACGAGCCGTCGTGGTGACCACGACACGGACCCCGGACGGTTGCGCCTCCGCTGCGAGCAACTGGGCGTCCGCGTCACGCGACCGGATCCCGACCGGGAGCCGGTGCGGGCGGACGCCCGATCGCGTCTCCTCGACGTCGAGGGCTCCGTGGACGTACTCCGCGGTGAGTGGGGTCCTGATCATCTGCGTCCTCCATCTGGTCGCCGTCCGGGTGCGCGCCGGGAAGTCGCACCTGACGCAATACCTGTCTATCACAGTGTGCTAGTTTCCATCACGCGCTATCACGGCGTACTAGCAACGAGGAAAGCGAGAACGGGATGCGGTTCGCGAGTTGGCGGAGTCGTCGGGTACGGAGCGGCTCCGGGGAGCCGCTCCGGCGGTTCCGTTTGTGGCAGGTGTTCAGCAGGTCTCTGCGCTCGATCACGATCGCCGGCCCGGACGGAGCGGCCTCGGTCTACACGGTCGACGTCCGCCACGGTGGTGACGCCAGCGACGGCGCGGTGCGTGCGAGGCTCTTCGTGGACGGATCGTTGCGGTCGTACTCGACGATGCCGTCCGTGTTCACCGTTCCGGGTGGTCGCATCGAGGTCGCGATCACTGGTTTCGGGCTGAAGCGCTGCCACTACGTCGAGACGGACGGGACTGAGCAGCAGCTCGCACCGGATCCGCTGTCCGCTGAGGGTCGCCGCGCTCGTCTGCACCGAGAGCACCCCGGCGTGAGCCGTGTCATCGGCCTCGTCTCGATCGTGCTCGTGGCCGTCGGTCTCGGTGTCACGGTCCCCCAGCTCGTCGAGACGATCTCCCAGATTTCGCCGGTCGCGGACTCGATCGGGACCTTCACCTCCCCGGTGCAGCTGCCGCTGCACCTCAACCTGCTCGTCGGTCTCGGCGCGGTCGTCGGGAGCACCGAGCGTGCCCTGCGGATGCGATCGAGCTGGATCGACGAGCTCGCCAGTTGACCGCCGTCGCCTGACCGACGCGTCGGCCGAACCCCCGACAGGAAGACGACCATGCAGTCCACGTCCACGTCCACGTCCACGTCCCCGACGCCAAGCCCGAGCTGGCTCCTCCAGACCGACGCGCCGGCAGCACTCGCCCGTGTCCCCGACGGCGTGGAGTACCACCGCGTCTTCGCTGCCGACGACCGCCGGGTCGTCCGCGGTGTCGTCGCGATCGTCCTGTTGCTCGCCGGCCTGGTCGGATTCGCGCAGTTGTTCCTGTCCTTGGCGGCCGTTATCGATGTCGAGATCCTCGGTCGGACCGGCTTCACGCCAATGCAGCAAGCGGCGGGCGCCCTCTCGCTGGGCGTGCTAATCCCGTACAGCATGCTGCTGCAACGCGTGATCTACGGCGTGCCGTTCCGTTCGCTTCACTCGGTGACGGGGCGGTTCCGGTTCGGCGTCTTCGGCCGTGCCGTGCTCGTAGTCGGCCCGCTGGTCCTCATCGCAATGTCCGTATTGACGATGATGGGAACGAATGAGCCGATCCCTTGGACGACTGCGGACCTCGTCGCGTTCTTCGTGATCGGGATGGTGTTGACGCCGCTCGCGGCCGCAGGTGAGGAATACGGCTTCCGGGGACTCATGTTCCGCGTCGTCGGAGGGTGGGGCAAACGGGCCGGAGTCGGCGCGGTCGCCGGGATCGCGACGACGACCGTCCTCTTCTCGCTCATCCACGGCTCACTCGACCCATACATTCTCACCTCCTACCTTGTTCTCTTCGCGTCCCTTGGGATCATTACCTGGCGCACCGGAGGGCTCGAAATCGCGGTCGCTCTCCACGGCGTATACAACGTCACGGCGCTCGTGCTCGGCACCACACTCCACGTCGATCTCGGCGGCGAGCTCAGCAGCCGGTCCGACACGTCGGGCTCGATGGCGAACCTCATCCCCAGCGCAGCGCTGGTCCTCGTCACCGCCGCAGTCTGGTGGACCACACGACGGACGGGCCCGGCGCGCACGCCGACCGCCCGGAACTAGCCCCGGAGAGCGATTTCGCGACGCCCTCCCGCAGCCCCGGTCGTGCCGCGGCCTCCGGATCGCCGCAAGGAACGTGTCGAAATCGGTCACCCTGTGGCCAACGTTGCCCCGCAGTGCCCCAAGACGTACTGATCAAACCGCGAGGAGACCGATGCTTGACCATTCACCGGCCGCGGAAGCTCGTCGGGCTGGTGCGAACGCCGACCAAGGTCGTCCGGCTCACTTGCCGATCGCTCAACGGTCCGGCAGGAGGGACACGTGTCGCGGCTACTTCTTCTCGTACTTGCTCCAGTAGCGGGCGAGCGCCGCTTGGCCCCCACGGCATGACCGGAACAAACCGTGAACGCCCGGGTCTCCGCGAAGCTCTTGCCGCGGTCCGCAAGGGTGACGTTCTGGTCGTCACCAAACTCGACCGCCTCGCCAGGTCCCTCCCGGACGCTCGTGACATCGCGGACGAGCTGACGCGGAAGGGCGTGACGTTGAACCTCGGCGGTTCCGTCTACGACCCGACTGATCCCGTGGGACGGCTGCTGTTCAACGTCCTCGGGATGGTTGCGGAGTTCGAAGCCGACCTCATCCGTGCCCGCACGCGCGAAGGGATGGCGATCGCCAAGGCTGCGGGCAAGCTCCGCGGGAAGAAGCCCAAGCTCTCCGTCTCACAGGAGAAGCACCTGGTCGCACTGCATCGCGCCGGCACGCACACCACGAGCGAAATCGCCGAGCTGTTCGGTGTCGCACGCTCGACCGTCTACCGAGCGATCCAGCGTGGCGGAGCGAACCCGCCCGCCGCCTGACGACACGGAGCGAAGCGAGAAGGACGACACCGAGCGAAGCTGCTCACACCGAGAGTCCATCCGGTTTCCATGCCGACAGTCTCACATAGGGGGCCTTCACCGGAATCTATTTCAGACCACCTATCCGGACAGCCGTGTGATCAGCTGTGGTTCGTGTCGCTGATTCTGCTGCGCTTGATGTCGGGGGGGCAGTTGCTCAATGCTGACGCAGGATCGTGAGGAACTCGTCTGCCCAGTCGAGGTTGCGGGCGAGCTTGGCTCGGCGGTCCTCGGTGTCCGCGACGTACGCGTCCAGCTCTGCCTGAAGGCGTTCACGTTCGGCGCCGGTAGCGGACGCGAGCCCGTCGATGATTCCGAGCAGTTCGGCCATCTGCTCGAGTGAGTAGCCGAGGGGTTTCATGCGGCGGATCACGAGGAGCCGCTGCAGGTCGTCGTTGCTGTAGAGCCGGAACCCGCCCTCGGTGCGGCCGGTGGGGTGCAGAAGTCCAACGTCGTCGTAGTGACGGACGGTGCGCGTGGACAGGCCGGTTCGGTCGGCGAGTTCACCGATGTGCATCGTCGTCGCGCTCACCGCTTCCGTCACCACATGTCCTTCCCCGCAACACTGTTTCTGTCCGACCGATCGTATCGGTGGCCGCAATCAGTTCTCCTGGCACCTGATCGTCCCAACCTTTCCGCGACGGTAGAGTTCGTGTGTCTGAGTGAAAGTGAGCGTCCGATCACGTCGTCCCCGAACACCTCCGAAATCGATCTGCCGGCTGACTCTGCCCCGCCCGCAGACCCGGTCGCCACTCCGGCCGTAGGGATGGTGCCCCAGCGCCGTTTTCGCTGGTTGCCGTGGGCCGCCGTGGTTGCTGCTGGCGGCGTGCTGTCGGCGATGAGTGCCCCGGGACAGACGGCCGGGTTGTCGGTGTTCACCGATCCGCTGATCCGTGAGCTTGGGGTGTCCCGCACCGAGGTCTCCACGAGCTACCTCATCGGAACGTTGGTCGGAGCGTGCGTCCTCCCGTTGACGGGCCGGGCGCTGGATCGTTGGGGTGTGCGGCGGATGACGATGGTCATCGGCGTCGCGTTCGCGGTGTTCCTCGTCGCCCTGAGCCTGGTCAGTGAGATCGTCGGGTTGACGGCCGGCTTCGTCGGCGTCCGCATGGCGGGGCAAGGGGCGCTGTCCCTGGCGGCGACGACTGTCGTTGCGCGGACGATCACAAACCGGCGAGGGCTCGCTCTCGGTGTCGCCTCGGGGATCGGATCCGGGGGGATCTCCCTCGTTCCCGTCTTCGTCGAGTCCCTCATCGCCACCTCGAACATTCACACCGCCTGGCGGGTGGAAGCGATCGCGGTCGCGGTGGTCGTAATTCCGGTCGCGTTCTTCCTTCCGCGCCATCAGACGCCCGGCTCGCGGACCCCGCAGAGTGGTGCTGATGTCGGGCAGCAGCTGTGGACGCTCCGCGAGGCGGCGTCGACGGGGATGTTCTGGGTGATCGCGGCCGGGCTGGCAGCATCCGGGATGCTGAGCACCGCGCTGGCGTTCCATCAGGTCGCCGTCCTCGGCGAGCAGGGCCTGACCGCGACGGAAGCTGCTGCGAACTTCCTGCCGCAGACCGTCACCGGAATCGCTGCGACCCTCATCACCGGGGCGCTCTCGGACCGAATCGCCCCGAAGTACGGGGTGACCATCGCCATGGTCACCCTCACGGGCGCCCTCGTGCTGCTCCCAACAGTGCAGCCGGGATGGACGGCGATCGTCTACGGACTCGTCCTCGGCGCCGCGGGCGGCAGCCTCCGCGGTATCGAAGCCGCGGCATACGTGCGGTACTACGGAACAGCGAACATCGGTGTCATCCGAGGTGTGGCGACCGGGGTGAACCTCGCATCGACCGCGTTCGGGCCGCTGCTGCTGGCCCTCGGTCACAACGTCGCCGGCAACTACACCACCCCGGTGCTGTTCTTCGCGGTTGTGCCCGCGACGGTCGCCGTGGTGTCAGTCTTCGCCCGGCCCCCGCAGCATCCCTCGCTCGCCCACTGACATCTGCGCCCAGCGCGGTCAGTGAGCGCGGAGCCCTTCGAGGAACTCATCGACCATCTCGAGCTGACCATCGAGGCGTTCCCGACGCGCTTCAGCGTCTCGGATGAACGCCGCAACTCGAGCCCGAACCGCGGTGACATCCATCTCCGGGTTCGCCTCGTCGAGGACACGGACCGCATCGACGAGGATCGCGGCCTCGCTGAGGGAGAACCCCAACGGCTTCATCCGCCGCACCATCAGCAACCGCTCGACATCGTCCTCTGAATAGAGCCGGAACCCGCCATCGGTCCGGCCCGACGGGTGCAGCACCTCTGCAGCGTCGTAGTCGCGGATCGTCTTCACGGACAGTCCCGTCCGCTCCGCGACCTCCCCGATGTGCATGAGGTACTCACTCGTTCCGGCAGCTTCTTCGTTGCTCACTTGCGCACCAACCCTTCCGTGACGGTAGAGTCGAACCATACCAACCCTTCCGTCACGGAAGAGTCGGGTTTCTGGCTGGCCTCTGGTGCGGCCGGCGTGCGCGATGACGCGCCCCACGACATTCCCCCGCGGGCGCAGAGCGTTCGCACCCCTCACCGAAGGAGAACCGTGACCACCGTCACGCCCGCACCGGCTCCGGTGCACACCAGTCCCACCGTCCTATCCGCCTTGAAGAGCCCGCGGATTCTGACCCGTGAAGTCCTCGCTGGCCTCGTCGTCGCGTTGGCGCTCATCCCGGAAGCGATCTCGTTCTCGATCATCGCCGGCGTCGATCCCCGTGTCGGGTTGTTCTCCGCGTTCGTGATGGCCGTCGTCATCTCCATCGTCGGCGGCCGCGCCGCGATGATCTCCGGTGCCACCGGCGCCATCGCCCTCGTCGTCGCACCGGTGATGAAGGACCACGGCCTCGACTACCTCATCGCCACCGTCATCCTCGGCGGGATCTTCCAGCTGATCCTCGGTGGGCTCGGTGCAGCGAAGCTGATGCGGTTCGTGCCGAGGTCCGTGATGGTGGGGTTCGTGAACGCCCTCGCGATCCTGATCTTCACCGCGCAGCTGCCGAACATCATCGGTGTCGACTGGCTCGTCTGGCCGATCACCATCGTCGGGATCGCGATCATCGTGCTCCTGCCCCGTCTCACCAAGGCGATCCCCGCACCGCTGGTCGCGATCGTCGTCCTGACCCTCGTGACCGTGTTCGCGTCGATCGCTGTCCCGACCGTCGGCGACGAGGGCAAGCTCCCGGACAGCCTCCCGACCCTGTTCATCCCCAACGTGCCGCTGAACCTCGAGACCCTGACGATCATCGCCCCGTACGCCCTCGCGATGGCCCTCGTGGGGCTGCTCGAGTCGTTGATGACGGCGAAGCTTGTCGACGAGGTCACCGACACCGGCTCCCGGAAGACCCGTGAAGCGCTCGGTCAGGGCATCGCGAACATCTGCTCCGGGTTCATGGGCGGCATGGGCGGCTGCGCGATGATCGGCCAGACGATGATCAACGTGAAGGCATCCGGCGCCCGCACCCGCATCTCGACGTTCCTCTCCGGAGTGTTCCTGCTGGTCCTCGTCGTCGGGCTCGGCGACATCGTCGCGATCATCCCGATGGCTGCCCTCGTCGCCGTGATGGTGATGGTGTCCGTCGGCACCTTCGACTGGCACAGCATCAAGCCCTCCACCCTGAAGCGGATGCCGGTCGGCGAGACCGTCGTCATGGTCCTCACCGTCGTCATCGTCGTCGCCACGGACAACCTGGCCATCGGCGTGATCATCGGGGTGATCGCCGCGATGATCGTCTTCGCACGCCGCGTTTCCCACTTCACCACCGTGTCGCGGAGCATCGAGACGCTCAGCACCGGTGAGCAGCACGCGCTCTACACGGTCGAGGGCGAACTATTCTTCGCGTCGAGCAACGACCTCACCACGCAGTTCGACTACGTCGACGATCCCGACCTGGTCGTCATCGACATGACCGGGTCACACATCTGGGACGCCTCCACCGTCGCCGCGCTCGACGCCATCGAGACGAAGTACCACCAGCACGGCAAGCGCGTCGACATCCGCGGTATGAACGACGCCAGCCAGGCGTTCCACGGCCGCCTCGCCGGGAACCTCGGCGGCGGTCACTGACCTCCTGACCTCCGCCCGGCTCCACGGAGCCATCAAGTGATTGGGCGGAGCAGCGGGCCGACGTAGCCCCTTTCCGTCGGCCCCGGGCGGGTGCCGTGAGTCGTCCTGACGGCACCCGCCACCCTCGATCGTGATCGGAGGATCATGGCCAGTAAGCCGACTATCTACGACGTCGCCGCGGCAGCACATGTGTCCCATCAGACCGTGTCCCGCGTTCTCAACGGGTCCGAACGGGTGCGCCCCACGACGCGGACTCAGGTCGAGGCCGCGATCCGCGCCCTGGACTACCAACGTGACGACCACGCTGCTGCGCTTGGCCGACGTCGCCGCACAGCTTCGAGGCTCGATACGTCCCAGAGCAGGCAGGGAGGCCCGTGACTCACGACCCTTCACCGGGTACTTGTCGAAAGTCCGCATTCTGTGTCAGAATCCACGTGCGTTCATAGTGCGCGCAACCAACCGGCCTTCGGGTCGGTTTTTTTGTGCCCAGAAGAGATGCGCACCTACGCGGTTCTGGCCGCATCCTCCTCACGGAGGCCCCAGTCCTCGGACGTGCACGGTGCACGACCCGAGAGTCAGCCGGTCGGCTGACAGATCGAACGGTGGAGGTTCAATGCTCCAGCTGTCGATTGAGATCCCCGCCCCCGCCGCCTACGCGGTCGGCTTCGCCCTCGCGATGCTCTTCATCGCGATCGCGATCCGCCACGTGTGGCCGATCCTGAACGACAAGGCTGCCCGCCGCGTCGCTCGGGTGCAGCGGGCCAAGGCTCTTCGCAAGAAGTAGCCGGACTCAAAAAACGCACCCCTCCATCGGTCAGGAGAGCTCCGTCTTCCGGACTCACCAGAAACCACGGTTCCTGGCACGGGTCGCGCGGCCAGCGCTGCTGCCCCCGCGACTAGCGTGTCGCGGAGCGCTACTCAGTGCCGAAATCAATGGTGCGCTACCTCCTGCTGACGATGGCGGTCGTTGCACCGGGTGTCGACGACAGACTGGGAAGCGAGCGCACATCGCGGAGTCGAACGACGGCGTCGCCCTCAGGGGAGGTGCTCAAGTAACAGGACGGCACGAGCGTGGTTCGCTGAGACCATGAGTACCTCGGAGCCGCACGCGGGCGAAGCACACACGGGTGACCTCGCTGCACGCTTGAACTGGCTCCGCGCCGGGGTCCTTGGCGCGAACGACGGAATCGTGTCGACGGCGTCGATCGTCGTGGGCGTCGCCGGGGCTTCGTCGTCCGGCCCGGCGATCGCGACGGCCGGCATCGCCGCACTCATCGGCGGTGCAGTGTCGATGGCGTTGGGTGAGTACGTGTCGGTGAGTAGTCAGAAGGACAGTCAGCGGTCCCTGATCGAGAAGGAGCGGCGGGAGCTGGCGGATGACCCCGTCGCGGAGCTCGAGGAGCTGACCCAGCTGTGGCAGGGCAGGGGACTGCAACGCTCCACGGCCGAGCAAGTGGCGTCCGAACTGACCGAGCGCGACGCCCTGGCAGCGCACCTGACCACCGAACTCGGGATCGAGGAAGACGAGGTGGTCAGTCCGTGGCATGCCGCGTTCGCGTCGGCGGCGGCGTTCTCAATCGGGGCAGTTCTGCCATTGCTGGCGATCCTCCTGCCACCGGAAGGAGCGCGCGTCCCGGTCACGTTCGTGGTCGTGCTCATCGCGCTCGCGCTGACCGGCGCGACCGGTGCCCGGATCGGAGGGGGGTCAACGGCACGGGCAACGGTCCGTGTGGTCCTAGGCGGAGCACTCGCCCTCGCGGCGACCTTCCTGATCGGCTCTCTGCTCGGCACCAGCGGGATGGTCTGAGAGCCAAACATCCTGACGGGGGAGGAACCCCTGAATCTGCGTTAGACGGTCGAAATCCGATCAACGACGAAGTGCACGCCGGCGCACCGGGCTGCGGCGGCGTGCACCGCGCGCCGATCACCGTCGCTTTGGACGGCACCGGCGATGGTCACGACGTGGTCCTCGACGCGGACGTCCAGGTCGGCGTGCGGAGCGGCCGTGTTGATCGCCGTGCTGACCCGTGCACGCACCATCGCGTCGGTTTCCTCCGGATCACAGTCGTAGCCGCGCACGACGATCCGGTTCTCCACCGCGAGCGTGGGTGCGTTCTGTTCGGCTAGCCCGACGGCGGTGGCCCGGTCGCTGTGGCAGCCGACGTCGCCAGTAAGCACGACGCGTCCGTTCCCGACGGCGGCATCGAGGGTGCTCGCGTCGAGGGAGCGCTCTGCTGACCAGGCCTGTAGTAGCCGGTCACGGGCGGTTGATGCGGCATCGTGCTTGCGAGTTGAGGTGTCCATGCAGCCATCGTCCGATCCGCCGCTGCAGGCGCCGAGTGTCGAAGGTCCTGCCGTCGCGACTTGTCACGTCGGCGCCACGATTCAGGGTGCCGCCTGGTCGAATAAACGTCCCGTGATGGAGGTGGGTTCCAGAACGACCGTGGCGCGCTTCGGGGTCGGCAGCATGGACCGCAAATGCTGCGCGGTCACGTGGTGGGTGCCCGGTAGATGCCCTGCCCCTTTGGCGACGACGCTCCATGCGGTCCATCCGTCGTGTTCGTCGACCTCCAGCACGAGCTCACGACCGTCGTGCACCGCAGCGAGAATGCCGGCGCTGGAGGTCGCGAACACCATCTTTCGCTCTTGGGCCACGTAGTTGACCGGGATGATCTCGAGGGAGTCCTCGGTGCGGAACGCCACCCGTGCGGTGCGGGACCGGTGTAGCCGTTCCCAGCACTGATCGGGCTCGAGGATGACGACGAGTTCGTCGACGAGAGGAACGTCCGGCGTCGCCATCGTCGGCGGTGGCACCTCGTCTCGGGTCGGCACACGATTCGCCGCATTCGCCGCATTCGCCGCATTCGCCGCGTCCGAGGCGTTCATGCCGTGACCACCGCTCGCTCGGTGTTGCGGCGGGCGTCCGAGGCGAAGACGAGGCCCCCGACTTCCACGATTTCGAGGACCAGACGACGTCCGGACGCTCCGACCCCGGAGCGTGGAACGGTCTTCACAGCGGCCGTTCCCACGACAGCGATGACGTTCCATCCGCCGACCGGACCCTGGTCTCCGATTTCCAGGAGGGCGTGCTCCCATGTGTGGGCTGTCGCCCCGATGTCGACAGTGACCCGCTTGCGGTGACGGTCGACGGCGAGCACCGAGACCGGCGAAAGGGCGCCGTGCACGAGCCGCGCCGACGGCGTCCGAGCGAGGAGAGACCAGCATTCGGCGGGCTCGAGTGAGCGGTCGGCGGCGTATAGGGGGAGCGGGGTCATTGTGCTGCCTGTTCCGGGCTAGCGGCGAGCTCTTCGCGGTTGATGGGTGGCAGTTCGAACACGATTCGAGCGGGGATGCGTCTGGCGAGGACTGCGGCCGTCGAGTCGTTCACGTCGGCCGTTGCGCGGGAAGCCTCCATCGAGACGATTCCGCGTGCGAGAACCTGCGCCGCCGGCGAACAATCGGTGACGCACGTGAGTGACAGCCAGACGGTCCGGTCCGTTCCGCCGCGCACGAGCCGCTCGCCGTGGAGGATGTGCAGAACCCCACCCGGTAGCAGCGTCGAGAGGGCGCGGAAGTAGCTGAGTGCGCCGATCTCGACGTGGAGGGTGAGACCGAGGACGACGGACTCTCCGCCGATCAGGGCGGATACGAGGTGGACGGTCGCGAGCTCTAGTGGGAAGCCGTCGTCGACGATCAGCTCCGTCGTGATGTTTCCGGCGGGTCCTTGCTCTGCCGGTCGGCGTGCGACGAGGGCAGCGACGTCGTGCATGATCCGGTCGCACCGCATTGGGAGCTGTGCCTCGCCGGTCGTGCGGTCGTTAGACGCTTCACTGTCTGCGGCGCCGTCGTGCCAGTGAGCGTTCGTCCCGGCGATTGCGATCGCACTGCACTGGGCCAGAAGTTCGGCGCGCTGCAGATCCGTGTGATCGGGCCATGCTGCTCGAGCAGTGGTGTCCATGGGCCGCTCAGCGGCCGAGCGAGTGCCTGGTGTGGTGTGTTCGAGCGTCGTGGCCATGGGTTGGGTCCCCTCGGACGGTGAACGGAAAGGCAACCATGACCGATTCCTGTGCAGCCGGGCAGGGTCGTTAGTCCCACGCGTCAGGTGTGGGGGCGTTCCCGGAGCCCGTGGTCCGCGCCGTATACGGCGGCCTGCGTGCGCCGTTCGAGTCCGAGTTTTGCCAGCAGTCCCGACACGTAGTTCTTCACCGTCTTCTCGGCGAGTCCCAGGTGGTCGCCGATCTGCCGGTTCGTCAGTCCGCCGGCGATGAGTTCGAGGACCTGCCGCTCGCGCAAGGTGAGGTCTGTTACGTCGTCGCGGAGGTCCTTCGTCAGCTGTTCGACGGTTGCCGGGACGCTTACCGCTGGTAGTAGGCGACTCCCGGCCGCGACCCGACGGATGTCCTCGAGCAGTGTCTGGCCGCGGATGTCTTTCAGGACGTATCCCGCGGCCCCCGCGAGGATCGCGGCCTGCATCGCTCGGTCGTCGTCGTATGCGGTGAGCATGAGGCAGGTGATGGCCGGGAACGTCGAGCGGACCGTGCGGCATGCGTCGATGCCACTGCCGTCGGGGAGTCGGACATCGAGGACCACCACGTCGGGCAGCGTGGCAGCGACCCGACCGATCGTTTCGCGGACGGTGCCGGCCTCGCCGACCACTTCAAGGTCGGGTTCAGCGTCGATGAGGTCAGCGATGCCGCGGCGCACGATTTCGTGGTCGTCGACGAGGAACACACGTGTGGTCATGACCGTTCCACTTCGCGTGGTTCGATCGGCACGGTCCAGGTGACATGTGTTCCACCGGTTGGCGGCCCTGCAAGTTCATAGGAACCACCGCGGATCCGGGCACGCGTGGCCAGGTTGGCGGTTCCACTGCGTCGGGTCGCAGTACCAGGGCCGACGCCGTCGTCCTCGATTTCCACCCGGACGGTGCCGCCGGAGATCGCCACGCTGATCCGACAACTCGCTTGCGGGGCGTGCCGTGCGACGTTCGCGAGTGACTCGCGAACGACCGCGACGACGTCGTGGGCCAGGTCGCCGGTGATGACGGTGTCGACGGGGCCGGAGAAGCCGATGCGTGGCGCCGTCGTGAGCGCGGGGCTGAGCTCCGCGACGACTTCGAGCAGGCGGTCACGGGTCGATCGCGGGCGGTGGCGTTCCGGGGTCTCGAGGGCGAACACCGCGGTCCGGATCTCCCCGATCGCCTCGTCGATAGTCGTGACCTGATCATCGATGCGTCCCCGGAGCTCCTGCGGAGCGTGCTGCGCGGTGGCCTGTAGGGCGAGCCCCGCGGCGAATAGACGCTGGATGACATGGTCATGGAGGTCGCGGGCGATGCGCCCGCGGTCCTCGGCACGCTCGAGGAGCCGTCGAACCTTCCGCCCACGGGCAACGGCGAGTGCGACGCTGGTTTGTCGACCGAACTCGTCCGCCATCGTCACCTCGTTCTCCGAGAACGGGCGGGCTTCTGGACCGCGGGAGATGATGAGGGCACCCAAAACGGATGTCCCGTCACGCAAGGGGACGGCGAGCGTTGGACCGAGCTGCGGCGCCCAGTCATATGCCGGGAGGTCGGCGCCGGTCGGGTCCGCGATGACGGTCCCGGTGGCCATCGCGCGGCCGGCCAGTGATCTGGCAGCCTCGTAGTCGCGTCCCTGCACCGATGTGGCGCCCATACCAACGGCGACCGCGACGTGAATCAGGCTCGGATCGCTGCGGGGTTCGACCACGCTGACGAAGATTGCGTCGACGAGAGCGACGACACGGTCAGCGATCAACGTGAGGACATCCTCGAGCGTCTCGTCCCCGACGAGCGCTGCGGATACTTCCGCCGCGGCGGTCGTCCACCGCTCACGCTGCCGGGCCTCGTCGAACAGTCTGGCGTTGTCGATCGCGATCCCCGCTGTGGCGGCCAAAGCCTCGATGAGCTCTTCGTCTTCGCCGGTGAAGTGGCCGCGGGTGGGATTGGCGAGGTAGAGGTTGCCGTAGACGGCATCGCGGACGCGGACCGGCACACCCAGGAATCCCTGCATCGGCGGATGGTCCGAAGGGAACCCTGTGGATCGAGGGTCTGAGGCGATCGAGTCGATGCGGATCGCGACGTGTTCGCGGACGACCGCGCCAAGGAGTCCTTCTCCGCGCGGCGGGTGCCCGATGCGTCCGACGTGCTTGGCGTCCATGCCAACGTGGATGAATCGTTCGAGTGCGGCGCCGTCGGGGGCGATGACTCCGAGCGCGCCGTACTGCGCGCCGACGAGTTCAACTCCAGCGTGGACGACGGCTCGCAGCGTGTCTTCGAGGTCGAGATGCTCGACGATTCGACGGTTCGCGGCGAGCAGGTGGCGCAGGCGGCCCTGGGTTCGGAGTACCGCCTGCGCACGGTCGACGAGTTCCTCGATCGTGCTCTCGAGGGCGGATCGGGGGCCATCGGGAAAGACGAGGTCATCAACCATCGGCGAGCACCCCTTCCATGCGGAGTTGCTGCCGAACCTACTCTGCTCGTGACGTGCCGCTCCCGCCTTGTTCGGGTCCAGTGCGGGAGCGGCTTCGCTCCGAACGGGACCGACGGTAACGGGTGTCCACTCCGGGCGAAAAGGGACCAAGGTCCCGCCGGGGGCGCTCACCTGGTCGGCGCCGCGGTCAATAACGGTTGGGTGCTGGTGTTCGCAGCGGCGCGATACACACCGGGATGCGGGACCGGGTGATGAGGTCGTGTGCGGTGGAACCGAAGAACAGCCCGCCGAGCATGGAGCGGTGGTGCCGGCCGAGCACGATGAGCGAGGCGTCCTGCGCGTGGCGTTCGAGCACGTCCGCGGGATCGCCGACATCGAGCACGGGGTTGTGCTGCAGGCCCGGGAATCGGATGTGCACCAGGCGTTCTGCGTTCACCAGGATGGAACGTCCGTGCTCCTCGATCAGCTTCGGGTCCTCTAGGACACTGAGCCCGCCGACCCGAGCCGGTACGGGGGCCTTCCAGGCGCGGATCAGGCTGAGTCGCCGGTGATCGCGGACGGCTTGGCTCCCTGCGAAGCGGAGCGCGCTGTCGCCGGTTTCGTCGTCGACGCCGAGGATGACGTCGCCGTTGGTCGGCTGCCAGTCCTCAGGGACGACCACGGTCGGTCCGGTCGCGAGTGTGGGCACCCGTTCCGGCATCCACCCGTCGAGCGCGGTGCGCACTCGGTGCTGGCGTCGGGAGCCGATGACGAGCAGGTCGGCCGTCGCTGCGGTTTCGACGAGCATGCGGTCTGGTGCGCCGGACAGCATGGTCGTCGTGACCTCGATCCGTGGGTGCGCTGCGGCGAGCTGACCTGCGGCGCGGCTGAGCCGGTTGTCGATCGCCGTCACGTCGACGCCCCAACCATTCGTCACGGTGACGAACTCGACTCGGCTGCCCGGGACCACCCGACGCGCAGCAACCCAGTCGACCGCCCGGTCGCTGGCGTCGTTTTCGTCGATGCCGACGACGATGTACTCGGGCCCGACGATGTTGCCGTCGTGCATCAGGCGAGCTCGGTGTGGGCGTGTTCGGCGGCCCGGTCCGGGCTTTCCGGGCGGCGCCGGGGTTGCGGAACGATGCACACCGGAGCGTGCCCCTGGTGCATGAGGTGCTCCCCGACGGAGCCGGTCAGGAACCCACCAATCGCGGTGCGGTGCCTGCGTCCAACGACGACGAGGGATGCTCCCCTTGACGAATGCAGCATGACCTCGCGTGGCTGCCCCTCGACGGAAGACCCGTCCACGTGCAAGCCGGGATGGGTGCTTCCGACGGCGCGGATGGCGGCACGAAGCTCGATGTCGGCCTCATTGGACCAGAGAGCACGGTCTTCCTGGAGGTAGATGTTGCCGTACGGAGACACCGCCATCGGCACCGCCCAAGCCCGAACCAGTTCGAGATTCCGCCCCAGTCGATCTGCGGTTCTTGCGGCCCAGGCGAGCGCCGACACTGCCGATCGGCCGTCGACGCCGATCACGACCGGTCCGTCGGCACGTTCCCACTGCTCGGGGATGACGATGACGGGGGTCGTTGCGTGCGCGACCACCCGCTCTGCGATGCGCCCTGCGATCGCGGCTGCGATGGTGTGAGTCTGCTGTGCGCCGATGACCAGAACATCCCCGAGCGTTGCGTCCGCGACCAGACGGTCGACCGTCGGCCCACCGGTCACGTCGCGGGTGACCGCGAGACCGGGGTGCGCGGTCCTCAGGCGCTCCTCGGCTGCCGCCAGACGGGTCTCAACCCGTGCCAGGGCTTCGCCGTACAACTCGATGACCGTGAGCAGGCGCACACTGTCGGTTGCGGGTTCCACGTTCCCTACGATCCAGTCGACGGTCTTCCAGCCGGCGACCGTGTTGTCGATGGCGACGGTGTAGGCAGTCATGATCATTCCCTTCACGGCGGCCGCTTCCTGCGCCGCCGGCGGCGCTCACCGCATCGGATAGCCGGACCGTACGTCCCTCCTGCGCCGCTCTGGCAGAGCCCTAGGTCCCGCGGGGCCCACGTGTGTGAGCAGCTTCGCTCGGTGTCGCCGTTCTCGCACCGCTCCGTGTCGCGATCGCGTCCCGGAAGCCGATCGGCTACCGGGCGGGCTCTCGCGGGTTCGTACGTGAGGTGCTCGTCTACGCTGGGCTGCTCACGAGGGGGATGTAGTGCGTTTCAGACGATCTGTGGTGCTGGCCAGCTTGGCGACTGCGAGCGCCATCACGCTTGCTGGGTGCGCAGCGTTCCCTCCAGCTCCGAGCACGGTGGGCTCGGACTGGCCGAGCACCGGGGTGCCCTCCGCCGTGCGATGGCCGTCCGACTGGGTCGACAGCCTGTCGGGCGAGTCCGAAGCAGTGGGCGGTCCGATCGTCGGGCTCCGCCTTGAGTACGGAGCGGAGCACTGGGTCTGGCGGATCCGCAGCGCCGACCGGGGAAGGACCGACGCCCTCGGGGAGTCCAACGCAGAACGGACCAGCGGTGTCGAGGCGCTCGTCGACGCCACGGACCTCAGCCTCGTGCGACGACACGAGGTCACCCTGACCAAGGCTGAAGCCACGGGAACGGACACCAGCTACTGGGACGCCGTGAAGACCTCGGGTGAGAAGTGGCCCGGCCCACGACTGGTCGAGCTGAAGCGCGTCGTCGAGGACCGCCGGCCGATGTGGCGCGTCACGACGTACGACACGGAGGATGGCGACCTCGCCCCGCGGACGCTCTGAGCACGCGCGGTATGCGCCCGAGACACCCAGCTCAGAACGAGCGGCTTGCGGGACGCGATCACGACACGGAGCGCCGCGAAAACGACGACACCGAGCGAAACGGCCCACACACGATGCTCCGTGTGTGCGACACCTCCTCGGTCGTTTCCACCCCCGCCAAGACGTTCCGAGAATGACCATTATCGGAACTGACACGAGGGGCTTGCACAGTGCGGGCTGCGCGCGGAGGAGGCACGTGAGCACCGAGCTGCAGCGCGACGCAGACCGTGGCGATGCACAGTCGACGTCCGCACCACGCACGGCGCGTGGACGCGAGGCGTCCGCTGCGGAGCGTGCTGCGGCCGAGCGGTCTCGGACGGCGTTCGCGCGGCTCCGAGCTGCTGCGGGGGAGGAGGCATCCGCCGTCGGCAGCCCGGTGACGGTGCCGGCAGATGCGTCACCGCGAGCGTTCGCGGAAGCGTCCCTGTCGCCGAACACCATCCGCGCCTACCAGTCGGACCTACGCCAGTTCGCTCGCTGGCGTGCCGGGTTCCTCGACCACGAGGTCGCCGAGCCCCACGAGCTCGAGCAGATCAGGACGGCGCCGGTGGACCCGGCGGAGGTGGCCGCGTTCCTCGCGGACAAGGCCAACGCGCTCCTGCCCGATGGTGGGCAGCGATACGTGCCCGCGACGATCAGCCGGTACGTCGCTGCGATCGATTGGGAGCACGGTCGCCGCGGGCACACCCCGCCCGGCACCACGCCCATCGTCCGCGACGTCCTCAAGGGCATCCGCCGCACCCGGTCCGTGCCGGTGCGGCGGGCGAAGCCGATGACGCTCAAGGCGCTGCAGACGACCCTGCTGCAGATCGACGTCGCCGACCTGCAGAGCGGCGCCCTCGGCACACGCGACCAGGCGCTGCTGCTGTTCGGTTTCGTCGGCGCGTTCCGCGAGTCCGAACTCACCTCCCTGACCGTCGGAGATCTCCGCCTCGTCGACGGTGAAGGCGTCTACGCGCGAGTGCGACGGTCGAAGACCGACCAGGATGGTGTCGGCCGCATCAAGGTGCTGCAGCAGGGCGCGAACCCGGTCACCTGCGCCCCGTGCGCGTTCGTCCGGCTCTCCCGGCTCATGACCGCGCAGGACGCACGAGGCGAAGCCGGCCTGTTCGCCGCGCTCACCGGCGCCACCCTCACCGTCCACGTCTGCGCAGACGGGGTCGGCCCGGACCGGCTACCGCCGTCGATGCCGTTCTTCCGAGCCGTGTCGAAGTGGGGCCTGTTCCGGAACACCGGCATCAGTCCCACCACCGTTGGGAAGGCCGTCGCCCGCCGCGCACACGTGGCCGGGTTGGGGGAGGAGGGCTGGTCTGGGCACTCCCTTCGTGCCGGGTTCGTCACCGAAGCACGCAACGCCGGGGCGACGGACGTGGAGATCATGAACCAGACCCACCACACCAACGCCGCCACCTTGCAGATCTACGACCGCGAATACGCACCCCTAGTCCGCAACGCCGTCACCCGGATGCGCTTGTGACTCCCAAAACAGACCCCAAACTCGGCCCCGAATTCCGCCCTGACACGGAGCTGCTGCTCGAGGCGCACTGGGGCCGGTTCGTCGCGTGGTGCACCGTGACCGGACACGAGCCGCTGCCGGCGACGGCAGCCACGATCGAGCACTTCCTGACCCAGTTCCCTGGGGCTGCGTCGACGCAGCGGCTCCGCCGACACGCGATCCGCGCGCACCACCTCGCTGCCGGCCTCGCGGATCCGATACCTCCAGTGCAGGCGCGCGTGTGGCCGCGACGAGAAGCCCCCGACCGCGCCGCGGTCGAGACAGTGTTGGCGGCGATCCCGAAGTACCGGTATCCGATCGGGCTCCGCGGCCGCCGCGACGCGTTCCTCATCGTCCTCCTCGGCGCCCTGCACCTCACCCGCGGGCAAGCACGCATCGTCGCCCCCGACGACGTCGCGGTGACCAGCATCATCAGGATCCGCGGCCAGGTTGTGCCCTCATCGGACGAGCCGGCATCGTGTCCGGCGTGCGCGGTGACCCGGTGGCTGCGCATCGTTGGGTCCGTCTGGACCGGGTTCCGGAGCGACGCCATCCGGCTGCTGGATCCAACGAGGGGGAACCTCGACCAGCACGACTGCGAGCAGCCGCTACCGGGGGAGTGGCGTCGGGCCGAGCAGCTGCTGTTGCCGTTAGACGTGCATGGCTGGGCCCGCACCGGAGTCGCCCTGTCCGGGCGGTCGATGACCAGCATCATCCCGAGGCGACGCGACGCCGCGGCGAAGGATCCGATCGTGGAGGTCCTCGGTGCTGTCGCACGCCAGCCGTCACGGTTCGACGCCTTGACGCTGCAAGAGACCTACACCGAGCTCGGCGCCACGGACGCCGCCGTCGACGCCGCACTCGAACGGCTCGCCGCCGTCTGGAGCGACGCGCAAGCGCTCGACACCGACATCGAGCACGCAGCAATCGTGCGAAAGTCCGAGATAACAACGGATACCGATCGCTAGCTCGTCGACGGCAGGCAACGAACGCCCGACCATGAACAGCAGTCCCGGATGCCGGAGAAGACGCGAGGCAGCTCATAGGTGGGCGATGGTCCGACGTCTGCTCCGCTGGGACGCCGCTCAGTTGGTGCAGCACGAGGTGCTGTCGGCGGCGGACTCAGGCGTAGCGCAGCATGCGGCGTCCTCAGCAGCAGGAGTAGCCGAAGCGGCCGTACTGGTGCAGCAGAGGCTGCCACCGATGTCGGTGGAGCACACGCCTGTCTCCGGGAGGATGAGCTGAACGTCGCGCGCGGCCTGGTGGTGTCGTCTCGGTCTTAGCCTTCACTGATGAGTGTTCAGCGATGTCCGCGGGCCAGTCCGGCTCTCGGCTTTGGCGTGGACGACCAAACTGTGAGTGCCCGCGGCGCTGACTGAAGCGATCACGGAGACATAGCCCGATTCGTCCGCGATCGCGGAGCCGACCTCGTTGTCATCCCACGTAGCGACGTACTGCACCTCCGGAATACCGAAGATCATGACGGTGATCTCATCCCCACGGAACGCGATTGACACCGCGGGGCGGGTGAGCGTGGCTTCTTGCGAGTCGCTCATCCTTCCGTTCGACGCGGTGATCTCCGATGTTCCGGCGGGGAGGCCGGACAGCTCGGAGCTCCTCCATCGCCCGTCTGCACCAGCACGCACCGTTCCGAGCGTTTGGTTCCTCGCGCTGAGCGTGACAACCGTGTCGGGATCTGCAGTACCGGACACGATCGGGTAGAGCGCCGTCTCTGACGTGTCGACGGATGTGATGGCGAACGAGATGGCCTTGGGTGTGCTCGCGCCGCTCTGATCCGTGCGTTTCGGCTCGTTGGACGTCCCAGGGGTGGTGATCCCATCGGCCCCCGGCGGTCGAACGTCCCAGGGCTCCTGAGCGGGGGTAGGGAAGGTTCGCGGCGCCGCTGTGTTTCGACCGTCAGGCGAGCGCTCTTCAGGTGCGGTCGGCGGAGGCGGCGACGTTGGTGTCGTCGTCTCGACGCGTGGGCTCGATGTGGGCTGTGGGGCAGAACGGTCTTCGGCGATTGGTTTGCGCGGAGTGACCGGGGCCCCATCGAGTGTCGATGCAATCGCTCCAGCTGCAACCAAGGCGGTCAGGATGCCGACTGCCACCGTCACAGCAGGTTGTTTCCGCACGCGGCGAACGATGGTGCTGGCAGCGGGGCCTCTGTCTGCATCGCGGGTCGAGTCTCCAGATCGCGATATCGAGCTCCGCGCCGTCCATCCCAGACCCCCCGTCCCGGCAATGCCCACGGCGATCGGCAGTGCAGTGGAGGTGAAGGTCGCGCTTGTGGCTCGGGCTTCGCTGGCGATGACGGAGCAGTTTCCGCAGGATTCGAGGTGTGTGGTCATGCGTCGTTCCGCACGCGTGGACAAGCTGTTGCGGGCCCATTTGCCGACGTGCTCCAGCGCCCATCGATGTTCGCTGCCCGCCGTGCTGGAATCGATGTGCATCTGAATCCACGCCTGACGAAGCCCCTCTCGTGCTCGATAGGAGAGGGCTGCAGCACTGTTCGCCGACATGCTCATCTTCTCTGCCACCGCTTGAGCACTGAGGCCCTCGACCTCGGTATGCCAGAGGATGCGTTGCCATCGTTCCGGCAGGGTGTTGAGTGCTCGCAGAGTCATTTCTGCGTCCACGTTTGCCAGAATCTGCGTGTCTGTCGCACGCGGATCTGGAATATCTTCCGGTTCATCACTCGGAATTTCCCTGTTGCGCCGGGCCCAGGAAGTCGCGGTGTTGCGGATCGTCACGTACAGGTACGGGCGAAATGGTCCATCTGGACCCTTCCCGGACTGTAACAAGGCAAATATACGCGTGAATGCTTCCGACACGAGGTCGTCGGCGTCGAAGCTTTGCGTCAAGCGTACGGAAAAGGCGCGTGCGGGCGCGGCATGCATGTTCCAGAGCTCCGCGAATGCCGCGGTGTCGCCGTCGCGCACTCGCCGGATCAAGTCGCGGTCAGTTGCGCTCTCCGGCACGTCTCGATCGTCACTCCGGCGCATCTTCAGACTCCTGGAAGCGTGCACGCCACTCCTTATAGGTGTGGTCTTCCCCGATCCTGCATTCGCACCACACGCGTATCGGGTCCCCCGTCCGGGTGCTGAAGAAGAGCTCGAGGTGCCGGCGGAGGAGAAGCGACGGCTTTACCGATGGGGACTTCGTCGTCAACGGCTGCTGCCGTTCAGCTGCGGCACGTGGGCCTTGCCCGACAGTGTGTGAAGCGCGAATGGTATAGCCCTTTGGGGATTGGAGGGAAGAGCGATCGTTCGGTCGTTCGGTCGTGCAGCCGGGTGGTTGCGACGATCCAACCAGCAGACACGCGTCACGTCTGCCCCCTTTGGGGGCAGCAGGAGGTGTCGCTTCGGACGATGTCCGGCTGAGGTGCGTTGCATACGGGGTCCGTTCGCTCGAGGTCAGGCGGCGGCGAATGCCGGCGACGCTTCTGTACCTGGATGACGTGCGCGTGCGACGTTGATGATGCCATAGCCCCGGATGGGGGGCAAAGCCCGCGGGCCAGCTGGCCTCCTGAACTCGCCGGGGAGGAAAGTTCTGCGGATGCCGTCATAGTATTCGCCGCGAGTGCTCCTTCACTCGAAAACTGGCGCTTCGCGCGTTGCGCGGCTGGGTTCCTGCCCATCGCGACCTCAGGGTGGCCCCACGGATGGTCGTCCCCGTCCCCAACCAGGGGCGCTCTAGTTCTCAGGGGTCGATGGCCCTTGCCCGCCGCGCACGAGGCTCGGGGGTACTGCTCAGGAAGGAAACATGATGATCGGTCGGAAAAAGCGAGGGGGCCTCGTCGCAGGCGGCGTCGGTTCACCCTCTAGTGAGCTCGGTCCGAGCGTGCTCAAAGCCTTGTCGCCGAGGCTGCTCGTCGCCGCCCTCATGACCGTTCTCGTGAGTGCGTCAATGGTTGGAGCAAATCTCCTTGCGGCCGTTCCAGCCCACGCCGCCGTGCCGGCTTTCGACCCCGGCAAAGCGTTCGTTTTCATCTCTCAAGACGTTCCCACGCAGCTGTACAAGGGGCAGAGCAGCGGTGGGAACGTGGCCTTCGAGCCCGTCGGAGCACCCAGAAACGTCACCTACAACGCCATCTCGTACAACACGGTGGACAACTTTCTCTACGGGGTGGTGAACTCCGGGGTCGTCGCCATCCCCAGGGGCACGATCATCCGGATCGGTAGCGACGGTTCGATCGAGCCGATCGGCGGCGCTCCACTCTCAGACGGCGCTCGAGTTGGCGGCTTCGGCCCTGATGGCAACTTGTACGTGATGCAGACGCGAGCGTCCACGATGACTGTGATCGATACGACTGACGGGCGAGTGGTCCGAACTGTCGCCCTCAGCAGGACCCTCGTAACCGGGGACTGGTCGCTTTCGGACGGCTTCCTTTGGGGTATCCAGGGGGCCACGGTCTACCGCGTCAACCCGGCCTCGGGGCAGGTCGACAGCTTCAGCTCGCCGCTCCCGAGCGGGACGTACGGCGCGGCATGGACCTACGGCAACGGCAATCTCGGGTTCCTCGACAACGACACTGGTGAGGTGTTTCAGGTCGAGGTGAGAAACGCTGCTGCTGCTCCCACATTCACGGCGTTCGCCGCAGGTTCCGGTCCTACGAGCGCCGTGAATGACGGTGCTGCATCGCCCGGACGCCCGACCGATCTGTCCATCACAAAAACCGGGCCTGCAGCCCTCGTTCCCGGCGCGACGGTTACCTACACGCTGAAGGTCGAGAACAACGGTCCCAGCGACTCAAGCGGCTACATCGTCTCCGACAAGCTGCCCGCACCGTTGACGAATGCCCGCTCGGACAGCAGTTCGTGCGGGGTGAGTGGGAACGACGTCGAATGCGACGGCGGGCCCCTTCCCATGGGATCGTCGGCGTCATTCACCGTCACCGCCGACGTTCCGTCCAACCTAAACGCTGCGGTGACGAACACTGCCACGCTACTCGGCAACGAAGAGGATCCCAATACCTCAAACAACTCAGCGACCACGACTGGGCTCCCCGCCCGCATCGGTATCGAGGCAGGCTCTGGCACGCCGACCGACCTCAACGGCAACGGAATCACTGACGCTGGCGACCAGATCCCCTTGTCCTACCGCATCACGAACGGGGGGCAGCTTCCACTGACGGACATCCGCGCAGAGGACCCCAAGCTCGATACCATCAGTTGCCCGGTCACCGCCCTTCCGGCGGGAGGGTCGACCACTTGTACGGCGACCTACACTGTGACCACAGCTGATGTCGCTACGGGGGCAGCGGTCAACACCGTCACAGCCATCGGCGCAACTCCGAGCGGAACCACGGTCACCTCCACCGCATCAACAACGACCCCTCTCACCGAACCCGCCCCGAAACTGGGACTGCAGCAATCGGCGGACGTGACCACCGTCGCTGCGCCGGGCGACCGGGTCACTTACTCGTTCACGGTGAGGAACACTGGCAACGTCCCCATTGCCGATGTTGGTGTCACAAGTTCCCGGGGGCAGGGAAGTAGCTCAGCAATAACGTGCCCCGCTGGAACGCTCGCCGTCGGTGCCAGCGTAATTTGTACGTCGATTTACACGACGACACAGGCAGACATCGATCAGGGTTCCATCGACAGCACCGCGGTCGCCGACGGAACGGCAGTCGGCGGAGATGCTGTGCGGTCTGCATCCGCTTCGACTGAGGTCTCCGCTCAGCAGTCCCCGGCCCTGGCTATTGTGAAGTCGGCGAAGCCGATCAAGACGGCGGCACCCGGATCCAAGGTCACATACTCGTTCGTCGCAACGAACACCGGGAACGTCACTCTCACGAACGTCCGGATTCAGGAGACTGCATTCTCCGGGAAGGGCAACGAGCCTGTGGCTGACTGCCCTGCTGCCAACGCCAGGACACTTGCCCCCGGCGCGTCAATCACCTGCACAACGACCTATTCGCTCGTGCAGGCCGACATCGATGCGGGCGAGATCAGCAACACGGCAGTCGCTTCGGCCGACCCGCCGCGCAGCGTCTCCACCGGAGAAGTCACGTCGCAGCCGTCCAGCGTGGTCCTGCCGATGTCGCAGCGCCCATCGCTGACCTTGTCGAAGATCACGACGAGTGCTCCGATCACACGTGCGGGTCAGGAGGTCACCTTCTCGTTCCACGTCGTGAACCCCGGGAACGTGACCATCACGGAACCGCGGATCACCAACTCGGCGTTCTCCGGCACCGGTCAGTTGGGGGTGATCGTGTGTCCTGATGGACCCGTCCTGCCGGGCCAGCAGGTCGAGTGCACAGCGACGTACACCGTGACGCAAGCAGACGTGAAGGCAAAGAAGCTCTCGTTCACCACTTCGGTCACGGGCATCGCATCCGACGGCACGCGGACGGACCCGAGTCGACCCTTCGTCTCGACGATCAACACCCGCGTCGACACGGCAACCGGTAGCGCACCAGCGGCCAGTGGTGGAACGGATTCAGCGCCCGCGGCAGCCGGCGCAAAGGCCGCAGACGGTTCGCGCGCGCTTGCGTTCACCGGCACCGATCTGAGGATGCCGATCGGGATTGCGGTTTTGCTGCTTCTTGCAGGCGTGCTGACCTACGTCACGGAAAGGTACCGCCGGGAACGACTGTGATCGCAGTCTCTCTGGGGGGGGTGAGTACGGACTACTCACCCCCCCCCAGAGGGATTTTCCGGGCCGGCCCACCGTCCGCAACCCGCGAACTCCATCCGGGTTCGTTGCTGTGAGCGGGGGTGAAACCGGACACCGAGTCCTTGATGGCCGCCGGCTTGACGCGGTGGCCGCGGCATCGTGGAGTTGACCGTGACGTGTGCGCTGTCCGCACACATACGTCGTGTCCCTGCGTCAAGCCTGCAAGATCACGATGCGTCGTCGCCGTCGAACCAGATGATCAACTCGGGGAGCGACGGTCCTGCGTTCTGATCACTCCAAACATGCATCTTGCGTCCCTCGGCAGAAAGCGGATGCAGGTACATGTTTGCCAGGCACTTGATCCGAGGCCGAGAGCCGCCCGTCATCTCTGTCTCGCAGGGCACCACGACGCTCTCGCAATCGGACCAGGTCACTAATCGGGGTCGCCGCGAGAACCAGCCGCGCTTCGGGGCGTCCACTCCTGCATGCTCGCCGGGATGAGACGGCCTTGATGTGCATCGGAGTTCTTGGTGCGGCAACCGGTAGCGAGACTCGCAGCGCGCGCGGATCACCTGGTCCGCCAGCTGGGAGGTCTCCAGGGTTGCGACGCCGGTCTTCCTCGAGCCTCCCAGAGGAAACCGGGGCTCAGCTGACCCGAACGTGTTTGACGGCCTTATTCGGGACACGTGCTGCTTCCTCTTGCTATCGGGTTCGGGACCATTGCGAATTGGTGTGGACGTGCCGATGGTGCTACCAGTTGGGCGGCGTCAACGCCTGAATATCTCGTCCACGAGTGAGTTGGGCCCGGCGGCGTTCCCATGACCGCCGGGCCCCACAGCAACTCCCGAATCATTGCCGTCGAGCAGGTCCCTCCCCGACCTGTCTCGTATGAGAGGAGGATCGTCGACCGCGGTTATGACGCAAGTGCCGAAGAGAGCCCGGAACGGTGTCCACTACGGAGATGGGACTGCTGCCTAGTCCGCAGCGCCGACCGTGCCAGCCGGGTCGACCCCCGAGCCGAGGCCGTCGTCGGACAGCTCACCGACGCGAAGTCGCTCGGTGACGCCGTCGCCGGCATCGACCCGGTGATCTTCACCCACGGCGACAACAGCAACCCGGAGGCGGTGAACTACGGCGCCGTCCGCAACGTCCTACAGGCCCGCGACGGCCGCCGCGTCCAGATCGCGTTGATGACCGCGATTGGTGTCACGTCGCTTCGCGACAGCTCAATGGGGAAGCGACGCGGGGAAGGGGTCTTCAACGTCCCCTTGTAGTCGGTCCCGAAGTCGATGACCGTCACCTCATCACCGGTGTCCGTCGCCACGATGTCACCGACCTCTGCCGAATAGTCGAACGGCCACCGATACGCGTACCCGTGCATGCCGTTCCCGTCGAGTCGCGCGTAGCGGTTGAAGCTGACGCGCACGATCGGCATCCCGCTCGCGATTCTCCACATGATCCCAGTCTGTCTGACCCATGCAGTTGTACGACTCCATGGACGACGGATACGGATCCGATCATCGTGGCCGTCACGCAGCAGACCAGGCGTCCGATAGCCGGTCGTCCACAGCTACATGACAGCTGTCGCCATCGACGGGCTCCCTTGCCTCCTGCTGCCTGACCAGCGGTATTGCCGTACGCCTGTCCGACAAAATTGCCCGGTGAAGGGGCGCTAAACGCTACGCGCCGACGACGGCGCGGACAGATGCGGCTGGGGCGGTGGGGGAGAGCGGTGTCGCGAGCATCCGGTAGAGGGTGGTGCGATCGACGCCGAGCCCTCGAGCGACAGTGGTCTTTGGGACCCCGGTGCTGATGAGGCGGCGTGCTTCGGCGATGCGGATGCCCTCGCGTTGGCGTTGGCGTTCGCGGATGAGGGTGAGTTCGAACTCGGCGAAGGCGCCGAGGAGGTTGAGCATGAGCCGGCCGATGGCGTCGTCGGTGTCGCGGCTGTAGGTTTGCTGCTCTTTGACGAACTCGACCGATGCGCCCTTGGCTGTGATCTCGTCGACGATGTCACGCAGGTCACCGAGGGAGCGGGCGAGCCGGTCCATCGATGCGACTCGGACGGTGTCGCCGTCGCGGACGTAGCCGATGCAGTCGAGCTGGCGGGCGAGGTTCTGATCGATCGAGCTCACCCGAACTAGGCGACGGTCTGCCTAACATAGGCGACGGTCTGCGTCTTGTGTTGCACCACTCCTAGACCCGCGCACACTCCTGTAGCAGAAGGGCGGAACGGCACCCTAGAACTACGCGAAACGATCAGGTGCTCGCCTGTAGCGCTGGGGTATACCTCAACGCCACTACCTCTGACCAGTGGGTCGGGGTGCTGGCCGCTTTCGAACACCAAGCCAGAAAAGACGCGAACGCAAGGCGAGTGCCCGTCTTGGCGCCTGTCGCCAGGGGGGTTGTCAACGATCCTGTGCAGTGCTCAACTCTGCTAGGTTTCCTCCTACTGGGGCGTCATGCACCCCCAATCACTTGTTGCGATGGAGCAACAGACAGGAAGGGCGCCCACCATGGCTAGCTTGATCGTTGAACACAATTCTGCATGTGAGCGTGCCCAGCTCTCAACTTGCCACTGCTTTTGTCACGGAGCTGGCCACCAGCTCGACCTGTTGATGCGTGCCGTCTCATGTTCAGCGACCGGGAAAAATAACATTTCGCAGTTACTGACCGATCTAGATGGCGTCTTTGGCGGCTTTCATGCAAACTATCGGGACGGTACCACTCCATCTCGGCGGACGGTCCCGGATGATCTGCCAACCGTCGGGTTGCTGCGCGGGCGCGGGGCGACATGGGTTGAAACCCTCTTAGTAGATGAAGCCCTACACGCGGCCTTCGTTGGTATGGCGCACTACAGCGTTAGCCTTTCGCCAAGTGAACGTGAAGGTCGCTTAACATTTGTGAAAGATCTCGCCAGCGGGGCGTTCAAGATTGTTGGCGCAGACGTAGACGCGCATAACATCAGCGACCCGCACCTATGGTGCAGCATCCTTGCCGAATCACTGGATCCATCAGCTGTTAAATATAAGAACCTTACGGGTGCATCACCCCACGGCCGCATTTGTTTCCCGCGCAGCGGTTCGGTGCGAATCCCGCGGGGGATTGCGGCGGTTCGTTCGCCAGGCCGTGCTCATATCGAGAATACGCTCCTGGCGCATAAGACGACGGTAGGTGTGCAGGATATCTTGTTCTTAATGGGTTCCGCCGCGTGCCCGGACCTGTGGCACCACCCCGCGGCGGTTCGGTATGCGCTATTGCCCTTCGTGAACGGTTCCGCATGGCCGCCTGCGCACACCACAACGGCAGCTAAGCATCCCGGAATCGACGTTCTCGAGCATCGTTGGACTCAGCGCGGCAACTGGTAGCGCTTCACCCGAAGGAGAATGGGTCGATGCCAAAATTCAGTGGCGCAACTCAGCAATCACTCGCCCAGCTGCTTGATCAGCAGGGCGCTCACAAAGACATTGACGGGCTCTACCTTCGTTACGAGGTCGAGCCGATGCCGACCGAGGCGAACAAGATGAAGAAGGCGATTCACCTCGCCCGGGTTCTCAGCCAACGGGGTGACGGGAGTGCGCTCAACGATCTCATAGAATATATAGGTCGGCCAGGTGTTGGTCTCGGGCCAGCTTTCCAGCGAGGCAGCCAGCCAGCTCAGGATCTATACGCTAATTATGATCGTGACCTTGCGCGTGGTGAACCCGCCTCGTCTCCCCCCACCGCTTCGCCCCAGACCCCAACATCTGCCCGAGCACGATCCTTTAGTCGACCTGGTACGACTGCACCCATTTCCAAAGCAGCCGCCACCGGGGCCCCAAAGCGGCATGTGTTCATTGTTCGTGGTCGCGACAACGACGCATACAAAGCACTCGTGGCGTTACTGCTTGCGCTCGATCTGAGGATCGTGACGTGGGATGATGCCGCTCGGGCAGCTGGTGGTGGAACTCCGCACACGTTGGACATCGTGCGAGCGGGTATTGAGCTTTCTGATGCGGTGGTAGTGCTGATGACGCCAGATGATCTTGGCCAAGTTAAGGAAGAGTTTTTCAATCCTGTCCGGGATGATCCTCGTGAAGGACGGCAAACCGGGCAGGTTCGCCAGAACGTCGTGTTTGAGGCGGGATGGGCAATGGCACTCAACCAGTCGAAGGTAATCCTCATTCGTGTCGGTGACGTCCGCCCGCTGAGCGATATTGACGGACTCAACTACGTTTGGCTAGAAGACGATATCTCCGCCCGCCGGCAGCTTGTTGGCCGACTGAAAAGCTGTGAGCTCGAGGTCGACGATAGCGGTGAAGAATGGCGCACGGCTGGCGCGTTCCCCTCTCACGTTTAGCCCGGGGAAGGGGCCGTCGGTTGATGCGCCTACGTCTACATCGCCTGACATAAGAGCGCGACATCGGTGCCCGTCAAGAGGAACGGCCGGACCGTCAGCGTGTGACGGTCCGGCCGAAGCTCTGCGGGATGGCTCATGGGAGCGTTGCCGGGGAAGCGGTGCCCATTAGTCGGGCTGGCGGCTTTAAACGCGGCTACTTCAAGTTGTACATCTCGGAGCCGAGCTCATCGCTGATGAGGGTTTCCTTCGCGGTGAGCTTGACCGGTGTCGTCTCGTCGTCGAGCTCGTACGCAACCGCGTTCTCGATGGTGCCACCTTCCTTGATTGCCTCCGACTGCGAGTCGAGGTACTGGTCGCCCGGGGTAGACCCGACGTTGAGCTTGTTGACCGCGTTCGGGTTGGTGTCCTGGTAGGCCTCGAATGTGCCAATCCATGCCAAGGAAGGATCGAGCGATTCGTTGGTCAGATTGGTCGTGTTATAGACGAACGCGATGACCGGCTTCTCGCCGTACTCGTTGCCAGGCTGGCCGACAGGGATGACTCGGTGGCTCGTGATTTCGATCTTCATCTTCGACGTGATCAGCACGCCGTCCTTGAACGATGCGGTCGGGCGGTCTGCTGGCGCGGATGCCGAAGGCTTGCCGGCCGGCGGAACCGTCTCCTTGCTGATCGCTTCCGCTGCTCCCGTAAAGACAGCGGCGTACACCACGACGAGAATGATCGACAAGACCAACCCGAGGCCCGACAGGATTACGCCGGCCACCGCTGCCTTACGCGGGCGGAACTTGATGACCAGGCCGACGATCCCCAGGATGACGCCCACCACACCCGTGGCGATCGTGACGTAGTTGAGGACCGGGACGGCGAACCCCGCCATTGTCAGGATCCCAAGGACCAGGGAAGCGATGCCGAAACCATTGCCCGCGGCGCGTTGCGGCGGCATGGGAGCCGAGGGCTGTTGAGTTGCTGCCGAGTAAGGGGTGTCGGACACGGGTTCTCCTGAAGGCTGAGGTTCTGAGCGTTGCTCGGGTGGCAGCGCGACAAGGAGCGTATCCGACTGAGAGCCGCCTCAGGGCAGTGCTGAGGCCCCCTGTCTTGGTGCTACCGAGCGGCCCGCAAGAGATGGGAGTCTGTTCACATGAGTTTGCCTGTGGGCTGGTTTCCCGATCCCTCGGACCCAGAGCGCGAGGTGCTCTGGGACGGTGAGCAGTGGACTGGCCTCACTCGCCCCCGCCGGACGGACAGCCCGGTTCGGGGAGTCGATGATGACGCAGGCGCGGCGGAAGCCCGGGAATCGGCTCGACGACGCCGCAAGCCTCGGTCGCGACGGCGCCCCTGGGTGCTGGCGCTTGTCATCGCTGCCGTAGTGATCTGCGTCGGGGGCGGCGGGACAGCGGTAGCCGTGGTTCACGCGCAACAGGTTGCAGCCGCTGAGGAGAAGGCGGAGCAGAAGAAGGAAGCGGCCGCCCGGACGCGCGCTGAGCAGCGGGAGGCGCAACGAGCAGCGCAAGAAGATGCCGACGACGCGGAGCGCTCTGCCCGCGTTGAGACGGTGAAGGAGGTCGAGGCGTCGGTAAAGACCATGGCAGAGGAGAACGTGACGAAGGGTCTGCTCGATGGTCCGATCATCTCCGTGTCCTGCAATCCAGTCAGCGGTTCCACGGATGACTTGACCGATACCACCACCTCCTTTGACTGTTTCGCTGCGAACACGGACAACGCGGATGGAACCCAGTCGGGCTACTTCTTCAACTCCACCGTCAATTGGGACTCGGGCGAGTACACCTACGGTATGGGCAAGTCAGCGTCCTAACGAGCTCCGCGATGCCACGCCCGCTCGAGCATCGCGACTTGACATAAAACCGCCGTATCGGCGTACACGTGAACAGCCGGCCACCCGAGGGGTGGCCGGCTGTTCTGTGTCGGGGGAGTGGTGTCAGTGGGCAGCGTCGTAAGCCTCGCGGACTGCCTGGCTGATGCGGCCGCGGGAGGAGACGTCGTGGCCGTTCGCGTTGGCCCACTCGCGGATCTTCGCAAGCTCTTCCGAGTTCGCACGCTTCGGCGCGCTGCCGGCAGTAGCGCCGCGCGATCGGCCCGTGACCTTGCGGGCTGCGGCGACATAGTCGGAGAACGCTTCGCGGAGCGCGGCGACGTTGTCGTCGGTGAGATCGATTTCGTAGTGGCCGCCATCGAAAGAGAAGGACACGGTGCGGCCTTTGCCGTCTTCGATGGTGTCGCCGGTGAGGTCATCGACGAGGTGCGTGGTGACTTTCTGCGCCATGGTGGAGGTCGCCTTTCGCTCGGGGATCGCCTCCACCCTGGCATAGCGGATGCCGTAGAACGCTGCGTTCGTTCTTCTTCCGATCGGCCAGTCGGGCAGACTAAGCGTGATGTCTGATTCGTCGCCAGCCGTATCCGGGTACACCGCTGCTCTCGCTGAGCTGAAGCAGCAAGTGCGCGCAGCCCGATTCACGGCGCAGCGCCGCGTGAACACGGAACTGATCCGCCTCTACTGGGGAATCGGCGCGACCATCCTGCAGCGCCAGGGCGATGAGGGGTGGGGGAGCAACGTCATCGGCCGGCTCGCGACGGACCTGCGTGCGGAGTTCCCGGAGATGAAGGGGCTCTCCCGCGCGAACCTGTTCTACATGCGCCGGTTCGCGGGGGAGTGGCCGGCCGACGCAGTTGTCCAACAGGCTGTTGGACAACTGCCATGGGGGCACATCACCGTGCTCCTCGACCGGCTCGATGACCACGAGCTCCGTGACTGGTACGCCGCCCAGGCGGCCGCGCACGGTTGGTCCCGGAACGTCCTCGATCACCAGATCCGGTCAGAGGCGCACACCCGGCTGCAGGCGGCGCCGACGAACTTCGCTGAGGTGTTGCCGCCGGGGGATTCGGATCTAGCGCAGCAGATCACGAAGGATCCGTACGTGTTGGACTTCCTCGCCCTCGACGGCGACGCGAAGGAACGCCACCTCGAGCAGGGACTCGTCGACCGGATCATCGACACCCTCCGCGAGCTCGGCGAGGGCTTCGCGTTCGTCGGCCGGCAGGTGCACTTCGACGTCGATGGAGACGACTTCTACGTCGACCTGCTCTTCTTCCACGTCGAGCAGCTCCGCTACGTGGTCATCGAACTCAAGACGGGGAAGTTCAAGCCGGAGTACCTCGGCCAGCTCGGCTTCTACGTCGCCCTCGTCGACGACAGGCTCCGCCGGCCTCAGCACGCGGACACGGTTGGCCTGCTGCTGGTCGCTGACAAGAACGACGCCGTCGTCCGGTACTCCCTCGCGGGACAGCAGACGCCGATCGGGGTCGCCAGCTACGACCTCCTCCCACCAGCGGTCCGCGCGGCTCTGCCTTCAGAATCCGACCTCGCAGCCGCACTGACGACGGAGACCGACACCCTCAAACCCTGATCGGGAGAGCCTGCACCAGAAGCCTCCCCTGGTACTGAGGCTGACCTGATTCGGCATCGCAACTGGTCTCGACAGGCGATCGGCTACCGGACAGGTCGGGGCCGATAGCTGCTCACGCTGGGGTCCTCAAGCGAGCTGAAAGCCACGGAGACCGTCAACCCGCCGCCATTCCGAGCTGTGAGGTTCAGGGTCGCGCCGTGTGCGGTCGTGACCTTCTGGACCAGCGCGAGCCCGAGCCCGAAGCCGCTGCCTTCGCTGCGCGTGCGGTCGATGCGGCGGAACGGTTCGGTCAGGGTCGCGGCTTCCGCGGGCGTGATCTGACGGCCGTCGTTCAGTATGGTCATTTGGGCCGAGGGCAGGGCGGTGACGGTGATGTCGATCGCGCCACCCGGAACGTTATGCACGACGGCGTTCCGGACGAGGTTGACGACGAGCTGCCGGATGAGCACCGGCTCCCCGATGATGACGGCGTCGTCGAGGTGCACCGTCACTCTGAGACGTCGGGCGGCAAGTTCGGCGTCTACCGCGGAGAGCGCGGACGCGACCTCGTTCCGGAGCGCGATCGGTCGCGCCGCCAGGTCGGAGTCGCCGCGCGCGAGGTCCAGGAGCGCAGCGGTGATTGAGGTCATCTGGTCGACCGTGGTGTGCAGCCGATCGAGGGTCCGGGCTGTCTGGGGTGAGTGATCCGACCGGATGGCCACCTGCAGCATCGTCTTCATGCTCGCCAGCGGGGTGCGGAGTTCGTGGGAGGCGTTCGCGGTGAACCGGGACCGGCTGGTGAAGGACGCCTCGAGTCGGTCGAGCATCGCGTTCACCGTGTCGGCGACGTCGCGGATCTCGTCGTGGGGTCCGTCGACCGCGATGCGCGCGTCGAGGTTGCGGTCGTCGAGTCGTTCGGCGGTCGCGGCGATCTGCCGGAGTGGCTGCAGCAGCCGACCGGCGACGAACCAGCTGACCACGCCGCCGACGCCGCCAATGACGACGAGGGCCGGCAGGGACACGATGAGGAACAGTCGCAACACGTCGTCGCGGCCGTTGATCGTGTAGAGGTCGTGGGTCGTGCCGTAGGGGAACGGGCCGGCGGTGAACGCGTACCCGGGCACGATCGCTAGGACCGCGAACACGGTCGCGAGCATCGCTCCGCCGGTGAGCAGGATGAGCGCGGTGTAGGTGAGGGTCAGACGGAGGCGGATCGTCAGCCGGCGAGGCTGCTCGGTCACGGTCGTTCCGCCGTGCCGTCGGCGCCCTCGGGCGCGATCGCGTAGCCGACCCCCGGGGTGGTGCGGATCGGGTCCGGGTCCCCGAGCCTCCGCCGGAGGCCCGAGATCGTGACCCGGATGGCGTTCGTGAACGGGTTGGCGTTCTCGTCCCACGCCTGCTCGAGCAGCTCCTCGGCGCTGACGATCCCGCCCTGGGCACGCAGCAGGACTTCGAGCACCGCGAACTCCTTCCGCGACAGGCGCAGGTACCGGTCGTCCCGGTACGCCTCGCGCCGGAACGGGTCCAGACGGATCCCGGCCCGTTCGAGGACCGGTGGCAGGCGTCGTCGGCTGCGCCGGTTGAGGGCGCGGAGGCGCGCGACGAGTTCCTCGAGGTCGAACGGCTTGCCGAGGTAGTCGTCCGCGCCGAGCCGGAGGCCGTCGACCCGGTCGCCCAACGTCGTCGCCGCGGTGAGCATCAGCACGTTCGGGCCGTCCTCGGACGCGACGATCCGGGCGCAGACCTCGTCGCCGTGCATGCCGGGCAGGTCCCGGTCCAGGACGACGACGTCGTACCGGTTGACCGCCAGCCGTTCCAAGGCGTCGAGACCGTTTCCGACGACGTCGGCGGAGACCGCCTCGAGCCGGAGGCCCGCCTGGATCGCGTCCGCGAGGAACGGTTCGTCCTCGACCACGAGTACGCGCACCGTGCTCCTCACGCTGACGTGCAGGGAGCACGACCGCAGGGTCATCAGAACACACCCGGTGTAACGCCGCCGTAAGGAGGAACCCCGACGCTGCCGCAACGACCGATCGCGTGTGCTGGGCGCATGCACGACTCCCGAACAGGCCGCGACATCGTCCGCCCCGCCGCCGTCGACCCAGCCCTGGCCACACCGCTGCTGCCGTCGCTCACCGGCCTGCGGTGGGTGGCCGCGTTCGTCGTCTTCGCGTACCACGTGCGCAACCTGGGCTACTTCTCCGGACGCCCCCAGGGCCTCCTGTCCGACACGATGGGTGCCGGCGCCACCGGCGTCTCCCTGTTCTTCGTGCTGTCCGGATTCGTCCTCGCCTGGGCGCACCGACCCGGAACGCGGCCGGTGACGTTCTGGTGGCGTCGCGTCGCCCGCATCTACCCGCTGCACTTCGTCGCCGTGGTCCTGGCCGTCGTGGTCGCGCGTGTCCTCATGCCGAGCATCGTCACGACGTCGTCGAAGGCGCTCCTGGCGAACTTCCTTCTGCTGAGCTCCTGGCACGGCCCGTGGTGGCAGGCGGGCAACCCGGTGTCCTGGTCGCTGGTCTGCGAGGCGTTCTTCTACCTGGTCTTCCCCCTGGTGATCCGGGTCCTCCACGGGGCGCTGGCCGGGGTGCTCTGGGGTTCCGGTGCGCTTTCGATGGTGATGGTGGTCGCTGTGCCGCACCTGCTCGCCTACTTTCCCGGTCAGCTGTCGGCCGCGAACTGGCCGCCGGCGCGGCTTCCTGAGTTCGTGCTCGGCGTGGCGGTCGCGTGCCTGATCCGCTCTGGCGCCTGGCGCGGACCGGGTCTGGTGGTCTCCACGGTCGTCGCGGTCGCCGGCTTCGCCGCGGCCGACCGGTTCCCGACGTCCCCGTTCGCCCTGAACGGGTTCACCCTGATCGGGTTCACGCTGCTCATCGCGGCCCTTGCCCGCGCCGATGTCGCGGGCGTACGAACCGGCCTGTCGTCGCGGCCGCTCGTGGCCCTCGGCGAACGGTCCTTCGCGTTCTACCTCGTGCACCTGCTCGTCATCGACACCCTCGGGGCGCTCTGGCCGGCCGCCGACCCGCGCCCCGCGATCGGCGGACTGGCACTCACCGTCCTGGCGCTCGGCATGGCGCTGCTGGTCGCGTCCATACTCCACCGACTGGTGGAACGGCCGGCACGCACGGCACTGCTGGCGATCCCCAGGCTGTTCGCCCGAACCACAGTGTCGATGGTCACGCGGTGAACACGAAGGACCGTTGCGTGGCCAGCGCGGGCGAAGCAGGGCGGCCGGTTTCGGCAAGCCCGGTGGGCTGTGGGGGACAGCATCTGCGGGGAACGGCCGTTGTCTGAGGGATCGCCGAAAGCGAATTGGTGGACGTGATGATCGTCAGTCGTAGCTCGTCCCATCCGTGAACAGCATCCGCTGGGAACGACCCGGCGGGCAATCGGAAGGAACCACAACGATGGCTGACACCACGACTCCCACCCCCGCGACCGCTTTCGGCAGTGCGAACCGTGCTGCCGGGGAGCGCACTTCGGGCAAGACCGTCATCGACGACACCGTCGTGTCGAAGGTCGCCGGCATCGCCGCCCGCGAGGTCAACGGCGTGCACTCCCTCGGCAACGGCGCAGCCCGTGCCATCGGTGCCCTCCGCGACGCCATCGGCCAGCGCGACTTCGGTCAGGGCGTCAAGGTCGAGGTCGGCGAGAAGCAGGTCGCAGCGGACATCGTGATCGTCGCCGAGTACCCGGTGTCGCTCCAGCAGGTCGCCGACGGCGTCCGTGCAGGTGTCGCCCGTGCCCTCGAGCAGATCGTCGGCATGGAGGTCGCCGAGGTCAACGTGACCGTCCAGGACGTCTCCATCCCGGGTGACGACGACGACAACGAGGACGAGAAGGAAGCGCGAGTCGCGTAACACAGTCGTCGGCGCATTGATGTGACGGCCCGTTCGTGAGTGCAAGCCCCACCGCGGTGCCTTCTGGTTCGGGCCGCGCACCTGGTTCGCTCCCGGGCTGATCGCTCTCGTCCGGGCGGCCAGCGCGCATCGGCAACCTCCGACAGATCTTCACCGGTCGCTGGCCACCACACACCAGACGATCGCCCGTCCCCACCGAAAGGAGTCTGCCGTGCTCGGTCGACTGTTCCTGTCCCTCCTCATCGCGCTTGTCGCGCTCACCTTCGTGCAGCGCACGATGCGCCGGGTGCGTCGACGCCGGGACGCCCTCCTCGCAAGAGTCGGCGTGCGCCGGTGAGTGCGGCCGACGACGCGAAGCCCTTCCTCGTCCCGCCGACATGCCGTCGCTTCAAGGAGATCCAACATGCCAAAGAACAACGACCGATCCGTCAGCGCTTCGACTTCGGAACAGCGGCGCGAGAACGCATCTGAGTGGTCGCCCCTGACCCGCTACGCGTCCGAGTTCTTCGGCACGTTCCTCCTCGTCCTGGGTGGCGTCGGCACGGCGCTCTTCGCCGCAAACGTGCCGAACGCGACGGACAACCAGCAGGGGGTGGGGTACCTCGGTGTGGCGCTGGCGTTCGGCTTGACCCTGGTCGCTGGCATCTCTGCAGTCGGGCACATCTCCGGCGGGCACTTCAACCCAGCCGTGACGCTCGGACTGCTCGCCGCCGGTCGCACCGATGCGAAGCACGTCATCGGGTACATCGTCGCGCAGGTCCTCGGCGGTGCAGTCGCCACGAGCCTGCTCGCGGCGGTCCTGAGCGGAAAGCCCGGCGCCTTCACCGCAGCGCGCGACGCCGGGTTCGCCTCGAACGGGTTCGGAGCCTCAAGCCCCGGCGGGTACGGACTCGGATCGGTGTTCCTCATCGAAGCGCTCCTGACCGGGGTGTTCATCGCCGTGATCCTCTCGATCACCGCGAAGAAGGAGTACCAGGCTGTCGCGCCGCTTGGAATCGGACTCACGCTGACCTTGATCCACCTCGTCAGCATCCCCGTGAGCAACACGTCGGTGAACCCGGCCCGTTCCATCGCCACCGCGATCTACGGCGGGTCGACACCGATTGCTGAGCTGTGGGTGTTCATCGTGGCGCCCGTCATCGGCGGCATCGCCGCCGGGCTCATCGTTCGGCTCGCCGGCCGCCGCCGGTTCACCGCGTAGCCAGATCGGAGCGAGAACCCTCCGGCCTCCGGGCACCCCGGGGCGGCGACTCGGGCGCCTGGCGTTGCCCTCGGCCGCGTTGCCGCCTGGCCCTCGCTTTGGGGATATTTGCGCACCGGTCTTCCGGCGAGGGGTGTCCGAAACATCCTCACGACATCATCTCGAGGAGCGGAACCGCATGACGATCACGATGCCGCACCGAACCCTGCCCGGTCAGATCGGTGCGATTGAGCCTCCCAGGCAGCGGGCCCGTGCGCAGAAGCAGCGGCTGCACGCGCCGAAGGCAGAAGAAACGGTGGTGCGTCGGGCCGTTGTGCAGGACCGTGCGCTCGCCGCGATCGTCGAACGCAACACGGTTCTCCTCCGGGCGGTCGCTCTGCGGATCCTCCGTGGTACCAGCGACGCAGACGACGTGGTCCAGGAGACCTTCATCGCCGCGTGGGAACACCTCGAAGGGATGCGGGATCCTGACGCGGTCACGGCGTGGCTGGTGACTACTGTCCGGCGCCGAAGCTTTGACCGGCTTCGGAGCGCTGCAGTGCGTCGCCGTGCGGAGCTCGACGAGTCGATTGCCGCGTCCATGGACTATGCGCCAGGAGCCGTCGCGGAACGGGCGGCGCTGGTTGCTGCGGCGCAGCGGGTCATCGACGGCATGGCACCCGCGCAGCGCCAGTGCTGGGAGTTGCGTCACCTCGAGCGGCGCTCGTACGCCGAGATCGCCGATATTTTGGGGCTGCCGCAGTCGACCGTGCGCGGTCTGATCGCTCGGGCCCGAGGTGTGATCGAGCGGTCCCTCGTCCTCTGGCGATGATGACTGGCTGCTTCCTCGATCGCTGTGGCAGTGTCGTCAAGCGATCGGTGGGCTTGCCGTCCGGAGCTGGGATTGGGTTCGGGATGGATGCTCGCCGTAGATCTCCCGGTACCGGGAGCTGAACCGGCCGGCGTTGCTGAATCCCCAGTGCCGGGCAAGGGCCGTGACCGTCGTGCTCGGGTCGGCGAGCAGTTGTGCCCGTGCGGCAGCGACGCGCGCGTCGAGCAGGTACTGCAGCGGCGTGGTGCCCATGGAGATCTTGAACGCAGTCTGCACTGCCCGCAGGGACGCCCCGGACGCCTGCGCGATGTCGGCTGCGCGGACGGGACGCTGCAGGTTGGCGTGGATGAACGCGATCGAGCGCTGCACGACCGGGGGCCGCCCCGTCTCGTCCTCGCGCATTCGCTCGACGGCGCTGGTCACTGCTGCGAGGTATCGGGTGGCCCGGTCGCGGAGTTCGCTGTTCTCGTGGGCGACGGGGAGGTCGAGGACGGAGCGGACGTGGGCTCGGGCTTGCTCCCAGTACTCCTCGAGCTGGGGAGCGGTGCCGGTGCTCGGCGAGGGCCGGTCTTCCCGGTCTTCCTGGTCGGCGGACAGCCGGAGCTCGTGTTCCACCGGCGTCCGTGGACGCGGCGGCGGTGTGCTGGGGTGGACGCTCACACTCTCTCTCCCGACCCGTTTGGGCAATCGCGCCCCGATCCGAGCGTCGGGTCGCTCGAGGATCGGAGCGTTGATGCTCATGCACGAGCCTGCGCGTTCCGGGAAGGAAAGCGATCGGGTGTGACTCGCCGGAGCGAGCATACGCCCGCGCACGGCCTCAACAACGGCCTGTGACCCCCACATCGGGGCACGTCCTCAGTCGTCCGGTCAGGCAGCCTCCATGCTTTCGTTTCGCCTCGTGATGAAAAGCGTGCGGCGAAGCTGCGCATGGATGCCGCATCAGCCGAGGCGGACAGTGGCAGAGTCGTCGTGCATCCTGGGAGCACCTCACGTGGATCGGGTCCGTGAGAAGAGGGGTGGGGGCCTCACCAGCCCCCACCCTGCTCGCAACCGCTCCTGAGGGCGGCTTGCGTCGACGGTCGCGAGAACCAGCCGGTCTCGGCACCTTCCAGCATTCGGTGGTGTGGCGGTCTGCCTCGCTACTGATATCCGGGATATGGTCCCGGTATGCCTGTACCGAAGTCTCCGACCAGCCAGGGTCCCCGCCGCCTCCTCCGCGACGTCGTCTACGAGCAGATGCTCGAAGCGATCGAGAACGGCACGCTCGAGGCGGGGGAGCGTCTGAACGATGACGAGCTCACGAGCTGGCTCGGTGTCTCTCGTACTCCGGTGCGGGAAGCGATCGCCCGGCTCGAGTCCGAAGGGCTCGTGGAGATGGCCGCGAACCGGTACACCCGGGTCGCCAGCCTCTCCGGCGCGGCGCACGACCAGGCGGCCATGCTCCTCGCTGCGCTGCACGCGTGGGTGATCGATCACGCCGACGAGGCGACCGCCGATGCGCGGAAGACCGCCGCCATGGCCGCGAGCAAGGTCACCGTCGACGTCGACGCGCACGACGTCGACGCGTACCGGGGCCTGCAGGACGCTGTCGCGGTGCTCATCGCCGGGTTCGACAACCCGCTGTACACGGCGACCGAGGCCGCGGTGCGTGGACGGGTGAAGTTCCACGCCCCTGCTGCTGACGCGAACATTGACTGGGACGCGGCAGCTGCGACGGCTGGCGCCCTCGCGAAGGTCTGACCGGCGCCGACCTACACAGGGGTACCGTCGGCGCCAGGGGGTTTCACCAGCTCCCCTGCGGGCCGGAGTTGAGTTCACCCTCCTCCGGTCCGTCCTCACGCCCAGCCAGCTCGTGACAACCGCACGGTAGGGATCGATTATCGGACGCCTGGTGTTCTGCATGAGGGCCAAGATGATTGGGCCCGGGGAGCGGGCGTCCATGGGGTCCTGGGCGCTCCTGGGTTCAGCGGAGCACATCGCCGCAGAGAGCGATGGCAGACGTCGGTGCTCCAGGGCACGACGAAAGCCATCACGCAGTGTGTCTCAGTAAGCAGCGCAGCGGAGTTCGCAGTTCAGACTCGTCCAACCTTCACATCGGGAACGAGACGCTCTGTCTTGTCGGCATCAGCGGAACCCTCCGTGGTCACGGTCTCGGCCTTATCTTCGATCTCACCGGGGAGGGGGAGATCGGATTCTGTCCCTGAGTCGCCCGCCTCGGCTTCGGATGCCATCTGCTCTACAGCAGGTCGGGCTAGTAGCGCCAAGGTGAGCGCTCCGGCCATCACCATTCCGAACGTCGCGAGTCCGATGACTACTGCGATCACGAGGTGGAAGAACACCCCGGCAGCCCATCCCGCCCGACGGATTCGGCGGTCAGACGAGAAGATCGTCGCCATGACGAAGAGCTCGAGGGCAATCGTTCCCCAGGTGATGACCGCTGCACCCGCTGGTGCCGCGAGGAGATTGAGCGCAGGACCGTACAGCCACTGCGGCGCGCCAAACGCGGGGTGCTGCATCCAGTACCAGAGGGCCGTTCCCTCCACCCACGGTGTCGAGGAGAACTTCGCGATCGCTGAGTTGGCGTAGACGATCACGAGTTGCGCTGCGATGAGCAACAGCGCTGTGTTTCCTACGATGTTGACAACCCTGTTCCCCGGGGACGGCGAACCACGCCAAACCATCAGGCGGGTGTCGCTGATACACACTGGGATGAGGAACAGGGTGACGATCGCGGCGAGCTGGTCTCCGCCCTCCATCGGCGTGATGGTCCAGAACACACTCACCGACACGTACCAGTGCAAGACCGCGCTGACCGGCGGGAACAGGCCGAGGATCACGGTGCAGAGAAGGCCCACGCCAATCCAACGCGCGACGTCGGGTTCGTCCGCTAAGCAGAAGAGACCGATGCTGGGGACACCTGAGCATTCCGGCGCTGCCGATGTTGCGGGATCCGATGAGTGGAACAGAGTAGCCCCCGGGTCCAGCGCGAGGGTCAGCAGCGTCGCCAAGGCGATCAAACCCCTCGCGGGGTGCAGCCACCTGGTCACCGGACTACTAGCAGGTATGAGCCGTTCCAGGAACGTTGATGCGGGGGCTCGGTGTTCCGTCATGACTCGCACTTCACGTTCACAATCCTGATGGACTGACGGTGCTCCCGCGTGAGCTTTCCGTAGGACCACGGAATCGGCTTGACCTTGGCGACGAGGATGTCGCCGCACGTTTCCGGAATCAACGGGTTCAGGACCTGTTGACCGTTCACCTCAACCTTGTTCTCTATGACGCAGCTGTCGATGGAGGCACCTGGAGTGCACGAGGTCCATGCTGCTTTCACGGACCCGCTGTCAGGCTTCGCCACCGCGATCCGAGCGATATCACCATCGACGAGTCGCGCCCCGCGATTCAGTCCGAACGCAAATCGCGGTGAACCGCCCGATATCGGGCTCACCGCAGTCCAGCCTTGCGGGCTCTTGCGGTACGCGGTATAGGTGTCTTCTCGCGCGTCACGAGTGAAGAATCCCCACCCTTGCGGCACGAAGGTTCGCACAGTCTGCAGAAGTGGATTCGATCCGGCGCTGGACTCGAAGACGCTGGGCTGCATGGTGGCCACGAAGGCCATCACGGCGATTAAGACGCCGCAGCCCAGCGCGACCCGTCGAACGTTCCGTTCGGTGTTGCGCCTTGCAGATGACAACCGGTCGGTGTCCTCAGCGGTCATCGTTGCTGTTACTTGACCGCGGACGCGATCTTGGCGACGTACTCGGTGTACCCGAGGTCCTCCGTGCTGTCCGGGTTGATCGACTTCGCGTTCCAGACCTTCGCCTTGGTCCAGAGGACAAAGTGCCCTGCGACGGCGGTCTCGGCGACAACCGCAACGGCGATGCCCCCCACGACGGCGATCTCCACACCCGCGACGCAGACGCAGATAACGCCGCACTGCGGTTGCACCGTGCTTGCCGTCGAAACCTGCGGATAGTCCGACTCGATCGCCTTCGCGAAGGCAGACGTGAGCTGCTTCACGCCGTCGTCGACCTTGTAAGGGTCGCCGCTGCGAATCTGGTCAGCGGCCGCGGCGAGTTCCGAAGAGTGCTCGGCCTCCACAGTGGTCAGCAGCTTGTCCTGCACGTTGGCGATGTCTGCCCGGGAGGCCGCAGAGGCCTTCGACAGCGGCTCGATGTCGGCCGCGTCGGCGAACGCACCCTCGCCGTACAGCACGCCTTCTGCAATCTCCGTATCGGTGAACTGAGGCGACGCTGCCTCCGCGCGTGCGGCGCTCACCGCGGGGACCGCGGCCAGCGCGAGAGAAGCGATTGCGATCTGCGCAACAAGACTGATCTTCATTGTAATTCCCCCTTGGAACTTTCACAGCAGTCTGCACGAGGTGCGCCGACGGAGTCAAGCGGGCCTCAGGTTGACGGCCTGACCGGCACCTGCGTTAGGTTGTTGAGGGGGAGGTAGATATGAGCAATCCGGGTTGGTTCGCGGCAATCGCGTGCGCTGTCCTCATTTTGGCGGTCAACGCTGCCATCTGGGGAGTGGTCTCAGTGGCAGCCGACGGCTTAGGCCGCAACCATGTCGCGGGCGTGCGCCTTCCTTCTGTCATGCGAAGTGACGAGACGTGGGTTGCCGGTCACGAGGCGGCCCGGAAGGCTATGCGACCGTTCTTGATCGCGGCGATCATCGTCATTGTCATATCAATTCCGGCCCAACTGGTGCCGGTCCTCTACGTGGTCCTAATCGGGCTCTCGCTCGCGTGCACCTTGGGCGGTCTCGTCGCGGCCGCGGTGTCCGCCTCACGTGCTGCTCGGCGCGTAACCTCGGCTCCTTAATCCGCGTCGTCGCGACGTGACGGTCGTCAACTGTATGCTCGCGCCGATGTTGTGGTGGTAGCGGTGTGACGGTCGGTGTTGGGTCGCCCGACTTTCATGCCCTGACGTCGCAACGCTTATCTCCTCGTCGTCATCCAGCTGCAGGGGTTCATGAGTCCGCGCGCGATGATGTCTGCTCCGTCCGCCGCCGGGCGTCCGCAGCTGCCGCCTTGCATCAGAGCAGAACCACCTGTCTACTGTTCAGCGGCACGATCGCCAGGGCTGAGCGGATGAAGCGGGCGGCCCGGGCAGCCCCGCAGCGCGAGCTGGAGTGCTGGAACGCGAGACCTGAAGGTGAAGGGGAGACATGTCGACCGAGCGGTCAGTAGAGCATCAGCAGGGGCGCCGAGCGGCCCCCTGGGTCTCGTTGATTGTGTTCCTCGCGATGAGCCTCGGTGGTGCGTGGGTCGTGGTCTCACCCCTTTGGGTGAGTGGCGTCGGTCTTTCGTCGCCATGGGCTGCGGCTCTTCTGCCGGCGATGATGTTCACACCAGCAGTCGCCGTCCTCGTAGTGGGCTTGATTGAACGCAAGCGTCCCGCGGCGGCCCTTCGTGAGCTCGGCATGTGGCCGCTCCGGCCCGCCAAGCGGGTTGTGGGGCTGACCCTGATCGGTCTCCTCGGTGTCCCTCTGGTCATCGCAGCTGGCATCGCTATCGCTGCCGTTCTCGGCTGGGTGGATCTCGATCTTCGACACCTCTCGGGCTTCCGGGCGGAGCTACGAGCGTCCGCCGGCGATGCCGCCGACACGATCCCGGTACGGCTCGTCGTCATCATCCAGTTGGTCTCGATCCCCTTCGCGGCGCTCTTCAACGGGTTGCTCGCCTTCGGCGAGGAAGTGGGATGGCGCGGATGGCTCCTTCCGCGCCTTCGAGTGCACATGGGAACCTGGCCTTCGATCCTCGTTGCCGGCGCCATTTGGGGTGCTTGGCACAGTCCGCTGATCCTTCTCGGGTACAACTTCGCGCAGCCCAACATCGCTGGCGTCTCGCTCATGGTGGTCGCGTGCGTGATGATCGGGACACTGTTCGGCTGGCTTCGCCTACGCAGCGGCTCTCTGTGGCCCTCCGTCTTCGCGCACGGAGCTTTGAACGCCAGCGCTGGCCTTGTCGTACTCTTCTCGGCTGCGGGCCACGAGCTAAACCCCATCCTTGCGGGACCACTCGGAGTGGCCACGTGGCTCGCAGTAGCCGCCATCGTCACCGTGCTCGGTGTGTTCCGTCAGTTCGAAGCCTCCCGGCTCGGCTCGGTCACGAACCCATCCGCGGAGGTGAAGGAGCGGTCGCACTGAGATGACCGGTCGGCGGACGGTCGGGGAGCCCCGCAGCGTCGCGGATCGAACGTCTACTGACATAATCGCTGTTATCGGTCTACGGGGATGCGCCAGGGGAGCGCCGGACGAGCTGCCCCGGTCGCGGCGAGCTGTGCCGCATGTGCTCGGGCGCCGACAGCGTTCGCGGTGGCGGCCGGACGCTCCGTTGCGGCGGCGGCTTCGTGGATCCGCGCCAGGACGATCCCTCCGTCCGCAGCGAGAGCACGCAGCTTCGCGAGCACCTTGTCCGGAGGTGCGTCCTCCCACCTGGCGGTCTCAGAGAACCCGAACTGCGGGAGGTCTCCTGCCTCGTACGCCGGCTGTGCTCCGAGCTCGTTACGCCACCACGAGAGGATCGCCTGCTCGAGGTTGTACGCATCGTCACCGGTGCTCACGTCGACCGTCCATGCGAGTAACCATCCGAACCGCCGGTGGTCCGCGAGACGTCGGAGGTCCGGGCTGGCGACGCCGATCTTTACTGCGTGCCGATCCGCGACAAGGTATAGGACGGCGAGTCCGGCGTACGGGAAGGCGCTGTTGCAGTAGCGGCAGATGCCCTTCCCTTGCGCCACGTTCGCCATCGTCGGCGTCACGACCCTGCCGCACGTGTGCCGCGATGCCCAGGGCTTGCCGCTGCCCGGGTACGGCTCGATCGGCTCGAGACCTTTCTCGGTCATGATCGCCCGCGCCTCCGCCTCTGGCATCCGGAGCTGGTCCGCGAGGTCTCGCCGGAAGCACGCGTTGCACCCGCGGCTCCCCGCCTTGACGTTCGAGTACGTCGGCGATGTCTCACCACCACATCGCAGATGCCGACTTCGCCAGGGCGCATCGACCCCTGGATACGGTTCGAGCGGCTCCAGCCCTGCTGCCAAGAACAGCGCCGCCGCATGGTCGTGGTCCAAGCGCATCGCTGCGTGCGCAGCCTCCTGCCCACACTCACGACATGGACCCTGACCGGCCGCCACGTTGCCGAGCCTCGGCGTCACGATGCGGCCGCACTCCACGTGCCGGGCGCGCCAGGGCTTGGTCGACGATCCGGGCCACGGTTCCAGCGGCTCGAGCCCGCGTTCGCGGAACGCTACGGTGGCGGTCTCTGCCGTCCAGACCGTCCGACCGGCCGCTCGCGCCGAGCAGTCTCGACAGGCGGTGCCGTTCGCTCGAACAGTGTTCAGCGACGGTGTGAGCTCTTGGCCACACGGCTCGTGGAGGCATCGCCACGGCTTCTCGGCTCCCGGGTAGTCCTCCATCGGCTCGAAGCCGGCAGCGCGCATCTCCTCTGCCGCAGCAGCGGCCAGGCCTGCTCGGCGCTTCGCACCGCGAGCATCCGCGGCGCAGTGCTTGCACGCCCTTCCCCGCTTCCGGACGTTCGCGTAGTTCGGAGCGATCTCGCGCCCGCAGGCTTCGTGGACGCTCGGCCACGGCACGGCGCTTCCCGGGTAGGGAACCAGGGGCATGCAGCCAGCGTCGCGCATAAGGCGCGCCGCGTCGTCGGGATTCACCATGATGCTCACGATTCGGATCGTACGAATAGCCACCGACGCTTCCTCACGAAAGCTACACGCCGAGGGTCCGCTGTCGCGACCTAGCGAGTCCGACTGCTGGCGCGGCGACCGCTCTCGTGCAGAACGCGATCCTGGTATGTGACCGTCCGGTGGTGAGGAAACGGTCAGAAGGGACCGCGCGCTGACCAGCTACTGCCCACAAGTGCTCCTCAGAAGAGCGTTGTAACCAGCGGCCAGGAAATGACCAAATTACGGCCCTCATCCGGTCAAAGGTGGGCAGCAATCGACCGATTGCTGCCCACCCGTTCTGGAATGCCCACTAGTGACCGATAAGTGGCCAAAGTGTGACCGGCTATTGGTCAGAGGCTGGCCTCGGGATGCGTGCTGCCTGGCTGTCCGTGTTCGCCATCCATCAGTCGCAGCAATCCTGCCCGGGCGGCACGCCTCCTAGCCATGTCTGCCTGATACAAGACGCGCAGCGGCTCACCTTTGCTCATCCGCTTGTCGAGCCAGGTCTCGAACTCTGGAGGCACGTGCTGTAGTCGCTCGTTCGTCGCACGCAGTTGGTCTCGCTCCTGTTCTGCTTCCTCCCGAATACGCTGCGCGGCCGCCTCAGCTGCCGACGCGGCGCGGCGGGCCGCCTTAGCAGCCTCGTGTGCGCGGTGAGCCTGTTCACGGGCAGCGGCGAGTTCTGTCTCCCGGGTGCTGATGCTCGCCTCTCGCTGGTCGAGGTTCTTCGAACGGTTGGTGAGGCTGACGAGCATCGTCTCGTAGGTTGCCTTCTCTGCTTCGGCGTCCGCGGTGGCGTCGCGCAACCGATCGGCCTTCGCCTGGAACTCGCTGCTGCTGAGATGCGCACGTGATCGCTCGGTGACACGATCCTCGACGTCGTAGCCTGCCGCTGCCATGTGCGCGCGGAGGTCCTTGTGCTGGCGGCGGAGGTCGGCTGGTCCCTTGAAGTAGTCCTTCTGAGACAGACGGCCGTCGGGGGTGACGGGCGTGATCAGGACCTGCAGCTGCGGGCTGTACTCGTCCAGGTGGAGCGAGAATCCCAGCACGTTCTCCTGCCCGAACTCCTCGGTCGCCCAGTCAAACGAGGCGCTCATGTAGTTGACGGCCTCCTTGTTAGGTCCGTGTGTGCGCCACTGCGGGTTGAACTCGTCAAACCACTTCGGATCGAGCTGCAGGATGAGGCCGCGTATTAGGACGGCATCCTTCCGCAGAGGTCGCTTGACGGTCGCGAGACGGCTGTTGAGGTAGGTCTGGAATTCGTCCGACGGCGCCTTGCCGTCGACCGAGACGAGCGTCCTAAAGTCTCCTGCGCCGTCGTTGATCAGGGTGCGATTGTTGTGCGTCCGTCCTGGCACGATGTTCTTGTTCGTCTGTGCGAAGTGGAAGCCCGCTTGCTGGTCGGCCTCCCGTGCGATGTGGCGGAAGAAGCGCTGGGCGTGCCCTCCGCTTCCCACTTTGTGGGACGCGTCGAAGGTCATCGTGTAGCTCATGCTTCGCCACCTTCAACGCTGATCAAGGGGTGCAACGACTTCGTCGTCGCACCATCGATGCCTTCGGCGACTCTCCCGAGGGGCTTCTTCTGCCGCGACTCCGACCACCACCCCAGAGCGCCTTCGGGAGGGTAATGGTCTCCTTCACGGCAGAAGAAGGTGTAGGCCCCATACACTTTGGCGTCGCTCCGCTCGCCAAAGTCCTTGGGGCCCTGCGGGACGCCGACGCGCAGAGCGCGTCGAGAGCAGCCCTCAGGCTGCGCTACGGACCCGACTCGCTGGTCGCTCCTCGGGCACGTGGCCGTCGCACGCTTCGCGGCTGTTCGACGGCCACGCGAAGGCACAGCCTTCGCCGAGAGAGCGCAAGCGGTGAGAGCGCACCCTGGCACCTCGCGAGGTGACCGCGCGGCAACGGTGTCGGAGCCGCTTCCTCTGCGTAAACATCCGCTGCGGCGCACCCCGCGCGCGGCGTCGACGCCATCAATGAGCGTCGTCTCGAGGTCGAGGGGCGGGGGACTCCACACGAGCGGGCTCGCCCTCCAGTGCAGTTCCGCAACCGCCGGCGGCTGTTGCTCGGCGCCCCAGACGCACGGAGAGGCCTCGGCGGACGCCGTAGGGTTGCACCCGCAATCGAGAGTCGCGACTCGCTCGGCAGAGCGGCGGTCTGCCTCGAGGGCAGGGCGTCCAGTTCCGCGAGCCAGCGAATCATTTCGGAAATCAATTCTGCAATCATTTGCCGACGACGCCGCGACATCGCGCGGCTCGATGGCGCCCGTCACAGCATGCCTCGCGCCCGCTGCTTCCGTTCTGCCAGACGAGCGGCGCGCAGCTCGGGTGTCGCGTACTCCCGCAGGGCCGATTCGTCGAGTCGCTCGAACTCCATGAGGTGGCGAACGAAAATCTGCGGGTACTCGTCGAAGACGCTGCGCGCGCTCCGTTCGCCTTTCAGCACCGCCTCTCGGAGTCGATCGAGAAGCGGGGGGATGTGGCCCTCATGGGCCCGTAGGGCGTCGACTTCGGCTCGCCAGTCGTAACTCGGGGAGGCGAACACCTCGCTGTCGGCGTAGAGGTGCTTGCCCTTTGCCTGCTCGGTCGGAGACTCGTGCGTCAGGTAGCGGACAGCGCGAGCGAAAGAATGAGGATCCCCGCGCTGGCCAACCACCGGTCGGACAAGGTCGACTGGGACCTGCAGCATGTTGGCCACGGTCTCGTAGCTGCGGGCATCCCTGAGCGCGAAGATGACGTGAACGTGCTTGCGGACACCCCAGTCCTTGTCGTGCACGATGCCCGCGTAGCGCTCGACGTTCGGCCGATCGAGCGCGTGGGCGACGGCATCTCGCGCCAGCGTCTGCGATACGACCCTGAAGCGACGAGTGCGCTTTCCGCCGCCCCGACCCATCGTGGAAGGACTCGTGCGAGTCCCGCCAGAGCTCATCGGCGCCCCTCCTCGGAGGTGCTGCCGAACTCCTGGGACAGCAGCCACGCATCGACCGCCTCCGGGCGATAGCGCACGGACTTCCCGAGGCGGATGAAGGCTGGGCCGGTGCCGGTGATGCGCTTCTCGCTCAGAGTGCGCTGCGACAAGCCAAGACGCTCGGACAGTGTCGCCGGGGTGATCAGGGCGTCGAGGAGGGGGGTGCTAACTGCAGACGTGACGGGCATGGAGGGTCCTAGAGGACCCTCGGATCGCGCTAGCTCTATCCCCGAGGAGGGTGGTCCGACGGTGATCTGTCGGTCGGAGATCGTTCTCCCTGCGGCGCTCACTTCCCCGACTGTCACTTACATCGGTAACGGTGCTTGCTTCGCCGCGTTCGTCATTCGCGGCCTCAAGTATACACATTTGTGCACGTTCTTGCGGGCGCATTCGGAATCCGCCAAGATCCTCGATGCAGAGCTTCACGAACGACAAGGGACTGATGGGCAGCGTCTATAAGTACGACACAAAGCAGGGCTCGCGCTTCGAAGCTCGCTACCGCCGACCGGATGGCAAGCCCGCTCGGAAGGGCGGGTTCAGGCTGAAGCGCGATGCGGAGAACTACCTCACCACTGTGGAGGCCGCGAAGCTCGATGGGTCGTACATCGCCCCCAGCGACAGTCGCCTCACCCTAGGGGCCCTCGGATCTGACTGGATCGGCTCCCATCGAGCGTGGGTCAAGCCATCGACCTTCCACTCGGACGAGTCCGCTTGGCGAGTACACGTCGAGCCGAAGTGGGGCGCTCGTGCGCTCGGTTCAATCCGGCACACCGAGATCCAAGCGTGGATCAGCGAGATCGCCGAGACGCGAAGCGCGACCACTGTCGCTCGTGCTCATGGCGTGCTCGCTGCGATCATCGACGGGGCGGTGAAGGACAAGCGGCTGACTTCGAACCCGGCGCGCGACATCAAGCTTCCTCGCAAGACGAAGGGCCGGCGTGCCTACCTCACTCACGAGCAGGTAGAGCGTCTCGCCGTCGCGTCCAAGTACCCCGACCTCGTGCGTTTCCTCGCATACACGGGACTTAGGTGGGGCGAGGCGACCGGGCTCCGCGTTCGGCACGTCGACCGGGTGGCGCGGCGAGTCAGCGTCGAGGAAAACGCGGTCAACGTGAACGGGACTGTGATCGTCGGAACTCCGAAGACGCACGAGCGCCGCTCAGTCGTCTATCCGGCGTTCCTTGATGACGCGCTCGAGACCGCGTGCGGGAGGAAGTCGGCGGATGACCTCCTCTGGGGCGCCGGGCTTGAGCACCTGCGGCCTGGTGACTCTCGGAAAGGCTGGTTCGTCGGCGCAGTCGGCCGCATTCGCGCTGCAGACCAAGAAGCGGCGGCCGAAGCGCGCAAACGTGGCGACGAGGTGCCTTCGGTCATGCCGGTCGTGACTCCGCACGACCTCCGGCATACGGCGGCGTCGCTTGCGATCAGCGCCGGCGCGAACGTGAAGGCCGTGCAACGCATGCTCGGCCACTCGTCCGCAGCGATGACGCTCGATCGCTACGCGGATCTATTCGAGGACGATCTGGACACCGTCGCCGACGCACTGGATGCGGCGCGGTCGAGGAGGCTTTCGGCTCCCAACCGGACAGATCCTCCGGCGGTCGGAGCGTGAACAGGCGCTAGTAGCAGCGACGACTCTCAGTTGGAAGGCCACAGCCACGACCTCCGCCGCGCTCCGTCGCTCATCGTCAAGAACGTTCAGATCCCCGTCAGTTGTGGAAAGCTGCGTCGATCAAGTGCTTGCATTCAGCGACGACGTATTCCGGAACCGCGTCGAACTTCTGTGGGTTGAGTTGCATGACATACTCGTTCTCGATGTGGTAGGTCTCGTTGACGAACTTTGTGAAGATGCGGTCTTTCGTCAATGTAGTTGGGCTCAGTTCGGTGAACACACGGAAAAGCTGGACCTTTTCGTAGCCTACATCGGTGGCGTCAAATCTTGCCTTGATCGCGATTGTATCTTTCAGTCCGTTGAGTAGTTCCGAATAGTCGAAGTCGGGGAGCAACTCTCGCACCTCTACGATCCCGCTCTTGATCTCCGATTCCGTCATCGGAGAATCATCGCCCGATCGGGCTTTTAGCAGCGGGACGTCGCGCACGTGCAGCAAGTTCGAGAGGAGCTCGTATCCCATGCCCCGAGCGCCATTCACTTCCAGAAGCCTGCGCGCATAGATGGACTTAATGATCGGGTCGGAGGCGGTCTGGATGTTTTGCCGGCACACCTCCGAGAATGTCATGATGTCTCCCGGAGTGACCGGAACTTCGGAAATCAAGCCATTGCGGCCGGTGAGGAAGTGGACAGTTGGCTCAGCCGAGGTCCTCGCGATGTCGATAGCAGGCTCGATGTCATGAGTGAGCAGAAGGCACGTGACGTCCTGGAAGCTCTTCTCGCCATGGAAAAGCTGATGCAGGATCGCGAACTTTTTCGTCTTGTCAAAGCTGGATACGGGGTCATCGAGCACCACCAAGTCGGGCTGGATACGCTTGGCGTGATACATAAACAGTACAAGCGCGAAGGCATTCCGTTCGCCGTAGCTGAGGTGCTCTGACGCGGATTCCAGGTGTCCAGCCTTATCCTGGTGCTCAAGCAGCATGCGGTAAGAGTCGCCGACCGCGTCGATGCGCACCTCGTACTTGTAACCCGCAGAACTCAAGAAGTCATTGATGGCACGCTGGTTGTTCGCGATGAGGTTCGCGACCATCCGTTTCTGCTGCGAGATCCTCTTGCTGATCTCGATGAACTGCGCCTGCACCTCGTCGATCTTCGAGTTGATCGACGTCACGATCTCCTGCGTGGCCTCTGAATGAAGCGAGCGGAGCAAGGCGAGGTCGATCCGCAACGCCGTCAGCGCCTGCTTCACGTCCCCGGCCTCACGTAGCGCGTGGAACGACACATTGCGGGCCGCGGTGAGCTTGCCGAGGAACGTGTCGATGTCACGGTGCAGCCGAACAAGGAAGTTCTCCTGTTCCGGCGACATCGGCGTGATCAGCCTCGTGAGCTTCTGCAGCTGATCCAGATCCTCAGGGTTGAGGTAGGTGCCGAGCTTGTCGACGGCGGCCCGAAGGATGCTCATGTTCTTTACGGCGGCAGAGTTGTATTCCTCAGAAACCTTCCTGGCCGTCGCCTTGTCGACACTCGTGGTTGAGCAGAACGGGCAATTGTCCGAGAACTCGAGGTAATCCCTGCCCTGTGTTTGCCACGTGATCCACTTTGCGGGGTTTTCGCTCTGTATAAACCCGCTATACCCTTCAAGTCCCTTCGGGACCGTATCAAGCTTTCCGCCCATGCTCAGCGCTTTGGAGCCACGACTGGTCTTCGAGACCTTCCCCGCAGCCGTGACACCGAAAGCATCTCGGAGCTCAGTGAAATGTGTGATCGCTTCGTTGAGCTCGACGCCTGCGAGGAATGTCTCTTTTAGAGACTTGAAGACCTCGTCGATTTCTTTGATGCCCTCACGGTACTCGTTTGTATTGATAAAGATTTCGAAACTGTTCTCAACGACCTCGTCTTTGCGAAATACGAAGTTTGAGACGTATGCGTCATCGAATGTTAGAACACTCTGGATCTCATCCGCACCATTTACGGTGGGAGTAATGGGGGGCGTCGCTCCAAGATGTTTGAACGGGGTTAGAGTGGCTAGCCGATCGTTGCTCTCGGCGCGGTAGGTGAGGGCGCGAGCGATGGTGCTCTTACCCAGGCCGTTTGGGCCGTATTTGATATTCAGGGTGCCCGGCCGCAGTGTGATTGCAGCTTCTGAAATACTATTACAATTTCGGATTGTGATGTTGACGTCTAGCGCCACGTCAGGTGCCTGCGACTGTTCTTCGCTCACGCTGATGATCACGGGAAGCCCCTCGTCTGGTCGGTCGTACTGATCGGCGCCCACGCGAGCTTGCCTCTGGCGACGCACCCCTTTGTGTCGAATATGCCACAGAATTGGGGCTCACCGCGGCTTGAGTGGCAGCCTCGCTGTACCCGACCCGTCCACCGGAGAGCCGCAAGACGGTCAGGCGCTTGTGAACGCGATGAATCACCCTGGTTCGAGTTTGAGCGAAACGATCGCCGCGCACGGACCGGTCGAATGCCTACTGGTCATCGAGTGACCCCGTGACGAGGCGTAGGGAAGCGAGTGTCTCTACAAGCCCGTTCCGTCGATGCCCGCGAGACACGTGGCATCTCCCCGAACGGTGAGTAGTGGGTACTTACCTCTCTCGAAGGCGCAACCCCACCGGCTTGGCGCCTCTGTGGTGATCGGGTTGTTGAACGCCGCGCCTAGTCTCACCGGTCGACGCGGCCGTGGGGTAACCGCGACGGCCCGTCCCGTTCCGTCAAACGGTCATGCTGCTCTTCTGCAGGTAATCGCCAAACATCGGGAGGCGTAAGCGTGTTTCATGCGGTCGACGGCAGGTGGAGGCGCGGAAGGCTGTCCATGAGACGTGGCGGCGAGAGCCTGCCGGAGTGCGCTGGCGTCGAGTCCCATCTCTGTGCGAGTGTCCCGGCTAGCGTGATCGACCGCTGAATCCTCGAGCGATCGGTCACCCAGCAGATCGCCCTCGTCGCCCAGCTTCCGGTAACCAAGCAGTAACGGAGTACCGGTTTCGAGGCGTGTAGAGGTGGGAGCAACTGCCCCCATCTTCCCAATGAGGACAAGGACCGCGCCGCTTCGGCCGTGTTTTGGGGCCTTCGCCTATGGGTTCAAATCCCACCGGTACCGCCACAGGGTCATTTGCAGGTCTGGGGCACCAGTGTTTGCAAGTCTGACCACGAAACAAGAGCCCCCGGCTGATGCCGGGGGCTCTTGTCGTCTCGAGCGGCGATCACCCGAAGCGGTGGAAATGAGGGTACGTCACGCCTCGGACATGGTTTGCGCAAGCGATGCGGCCAGAGTCACCGCAGCTGGCAGCAGAGTGTGGCATCGGTGGAAGGCGCCCGCCATCGGTTCTCAATGGTTCAAAGGTCCCCGTCCCCGCTGCTGTCATCGCATGGCAGTGTGGCCATATGGAACTCGACTTTCTGCGGACGCTGCCGTCAGCTGATCAGCGGGTGTTCCTGCTGGGCAGAATCACCTCGGAGACTACGAGCCTCGATGCGGCACTCCGGGTCGTGCATGCTGCTCTGCATGGGCGTCATGAAATCGATGCGTTCCTCGATGCGCCGAGGTACATCACGACCATCGTCAAGGAGTGCAAAACCCTGCTCACTAACCGTGACGGCATCGACGATGCCGGCCGGCGAGCGGTGAACGCGACGCTGACCGCCGCGAACAAGCTGTACGTGACACGAAACCGATTCATTCACGACATGCTCCGGGCTGATCTGCTCAGCGACGGGTGGGAACTAGCAGGGCTCGAGCGTCAGCCAGACGGCGAACAGAACATCACCGCGACCACATTCGACGGCATGGTCGAACTCATCAAGGAACTCGTCGGCGTGACTTGGCGGCTGCGTGGAGCGTCGTTCTACATCCGCAACGGATCGTGGAGCGGACTCGCGGCCGGAGCGGTCGAAGGCCATTGGGACGGCAGCGCCGACTATGCGAGCTGACTCGCCCCATCCGGCCGGGCTCTTCCACAGCGGTCACCTTGCAGGCTCCTGCGGGGTCCGTGCAGCCGCCGCGGTCCTGGCCGGGAACGAGCGGTGGTGCAGCCACGAGGCGAGCCTGGCGTAACGCTGCTACTTTTTCAGGAGTCCGAAGTGAATCGGCTTATCGCGCGGTGGTCCGCTACCGACGCCAGCCTTCTCTTCAATTGTTGTCGTTGTTGCATCCCAGCGCCGATCGAGAGTTGAATTCCTGCGTATGCGTTCCGTTGAATACTTGCAACCCGAGGCGATCTGGCTGGTTGCCGGTGAGGAGCGCGTTGTGGACTGGGAAGGCTATCTGCAGTTGTTCAAGGACGAACTGCAGATGCTCGCCGCCAGCGACCTCCGGGACGGTCTCAAGGCAGAAGCAGGGACGATGGAACCGAGCCATGCGAGGGCGTATGTCGTGTCGGTGCCTCGTGGATATGAAGAGGAGTACGGGCCGTACGAGCCAGTGCACTTCGAATGGGATGGCGTGAACCTCACGGTCGTCATGCTGCACACCGGTCCGTCCGACGGAGCCGACGAGGACGTCTTCGTGGACCGGGTAGGCCAGCTGCTGCAGCCGTTCGTCGACGACTGTGACGGGACAAGCCTGGACGTCGAGTTCGCCTACGAATGGGCTGGGGCCCTTGACTCCGCGGTAACGATCCGCTTCGCCGTGACGATCGCAGATCGGAGCGTCGCGGACATCCTCAGCGTCGGGATGGACGCGCTCAGACTCTGCCGTGCGTTCTCCGCGAAAGCGATCACCCGCGAGAGCGTCGGGGACCTCATCCGAGGTGGGGCGGCGCACCTACTCGTCGGGCAGGAAGAAGGGAACTGGTTCGACGCGAAACAGATGCTCTACGAAGACACCCTCACGGGCCACATATCCCTCGCGCAGGACGTAGCACGATTCTGTAACGCCGAGGACGGCGGTCTGATCCTCATCGGAGCGAAAACGAAGCCCATCCCCGGCGGGGAAGTGGTCAAACGAGTACGCGGGGTCGAAGCGCCGCTCGGGATTGTCGCACGCTATAGCGGCATCCTCGACCGGCACCTGTACCCGCTACCGGCGGGCCTGCGTATCAACATCGTCCCGCTACCCAACGGCAAGAGTGTCGTCGCCGTCGACGTCCCGCCGCAGCAGGAAACGCAGAAGCCGTTCCTCGTCCATGGGGCCATTCGAGCGGATGGCGAAGTCGAGGGAGCGTTCATCAGCATCGTGCAGCGACGCGGTGAAGCGAGCGTGCCGATCACTGCCCCAATGATCCACGCCACACTCGCAGCCGGCCGTGCTCGGCTCCGCGGGGACGATAGCCGCCGCAGCTGAGCGCCCACTCCGGACAGTTCCGCGTGAGTGCTGAGGCACGAAAAGTGCGCAAGCGCAGCTGTGCATCCCGCCACCTCCCTGGTGCTCTTCCTGCCTCGGACGCGGCGACGGTGGGCCCGCGAGCGAACCCGAGCCGGTGCCAGCGGCGCTCCGGCGAGGCGCGCCGAGGTGACAAGACGCCACTGCTTGAATGAGCACGTATCAGCTACTTGACCGGGGGAGAAGGCTGTGTCCTACGAGCTGACCTATCCGCAGGCCCAGGATCGGATGGGTGAGGGGACGGTCCTCGACGACGTGTACGGGTTGTGGAAACGGCACTCCGCGACGCTCGGATTCTTGCCGTTCACAGCATTCAACGACCGTGCCGCTGACCAGCAACTCCTCGCAGCTCGCGTCGACGACGGTGTCGTCGGATACGTCCTATTCGACCTTCCGCGAACCGGGCAGATCATCCTCCGACACGTCTGCGTCGCGAAGTCAGAGCGCGGTCGCAGCCTTGCACGCATCATGACGGACCGAATAATCGCGGACCATCCCGAGCGTCTCGAGATCGCAGCGGATTGTCGGGAAGACTACGGACTGCACGGGTTCTGGACCAAGCTCGGGATGACGCCCCGCGCGGAACGACCGGGCCGTCGCCAACTCGGATCCGTCCTCACCAGGTGGCGGCGCTCGCTCGGCCAACTGGACCTCATCGAAGCAGCGCTCCTGGCGTCGCCATCACCACTGGCGGTATTGGACTCGAATGTTGTCACCGACCTGTGCAGCGCAGCCCACGTACACCGTGATCGGGCTGAGGAATCCGCCGGGTTGAACGCCTCGTGGCTGCAGGACCATCTCGTTTACGCCGTATCTGGGCAACTCGACGAGGAGATCCGCCGCACCGTCGACGTCGTGCAGCGCGCTGCACTGCGAACCGGGTCGCAGCACTGGGTGCGGCTACGGACGACCCGGCCCACCGATACCTCCCTCGAAGACGAGCTCCTCGGACGGCTCGGCCTCGCCACAGCGCAAGACAAGTCATTCGCCGACGACGTTCTGCACGTCGCCGACGCCATCCGCGCCGACGCTGCATATTTCGTCACCAATGACGACAACTTCATCAGCAGCACCGACGGATGGCTCCGTGCGGACTACGGCATCGAAGCCATCAGACCCCACGTGCTCATCGGCCGGATCCGCAGCAACATCGGACAGCCCTCCTTCGTCCCGCGGCTGATCGACTCCGTCAACCTCGACTGGGTGAATCCGGAACGCATCGACGCGCAGACCACACAGAACGCCTTTACCGCGCATCGTGCCAGTGAACGTGGTCGCCTCCTCCTGCAGCACCTTGCGGACGCGCGCAGCCACCCGCAGACCACACGAGTGCAGATCCTCGTCAACGGCGCGTCGCCATGGGCTCTTCTCGCCGAGCGACGGGACGGCGACGAACTCGTCGTACCGCTGCTGCGTGTCGCGGCCGGCCCACAAGCATTGACCGTCGCGTTGCAGCTCGCCCGTCACCTCCGTCGCCGTGCCGTGCGGATGGGGTGTTCGAGGGTACGCGTCAGCGACATCACCACCGACGCAACCGTCGTCGGTGAAGCGCTCCGCGAAGACGGGTACACGACCGACGACAACGCGTTCGTCGTCACCCCCATCGGAGGAACGCAGCATCTGACCGGACTCAGCGCCGTCGAAGTCAGCGACCGGGAACGACTGCACTACCCGCTGGCGGTCGTCGGTGCAAACGTTCCAGCAGCAGTGATACCAATCCAGCCCCGGTTCGCCGAAGGCCTCCTCGGGTACGCCGCCGACACCCTGTTGCAGCTGCGATCAACCGCCCTGGGCGTCCTCCGTCAACACGTGTACTTCCACAAACCGTCAGGATCGCCGTTGACGGTCCCGTCGCGGCTGCTCTGGTACGTCACCGCCGACGACCTAGCCGTGACCCGCCGCCTCGTAGCTCGATCACGAATCATCGGAAGCGAGGTGCTGCCAGCCGAGGAAGCGCACGCCATCTACCGGGAGCTAGGCGTCCTGCCACTTCGAGAGATCCGCGCCGCGGCGAACCCAAGTGGCGACGTGCATGTCATACGGTTCGAGGACACTGAACTGCTGGAACGGGAACTCAGCCGGCATCAGGTGCTGCAGCTCAACCGTGAGCACGGTATCCACGGCAACTTCCAATCGGTACGAACCGTCCCACCCGGATACTTCGACGATGTGATGCGGCTACAAGAAACCGAGCGCGGATGACCACCGACCGACGTGTTCTGCTGTCCGTCCGGCCCCAATACGCACACGCCCTCCTCGCCGGTACGAAGACCGCCGAAGTGCGACGCCGGTTCCCTGACCTCGGCGCCGGAACCATCCTCTACGTGTACTCAAGCTCCCCGGAGCGGCAGGTCATCGGAACGCTCCGCCTGAAAGCAGTGCATCAGTTGCCCCCCGCGACGGTGTGGCGCCGCTTCAAACGCATGATTGGTATCGACCAGGCATATCTCGACGACTACCTCCAGGGTGCGTCGAACGCTGCGATCGTTGAGGTGGATGAACCGCAACGGTGGGCCGAGACGGTGACCCTTCAGCAGCTGCGTAAGCACCTCGATCTGGAACCCGCGCAGAGCTATCGGTACTTGGACCAGCGAAGAGCTGCACAGCTGGAGCAGATCAGCAACACGAGTGCGAACCTCGCGGGTGCTGCCAGCTCTGCGTGGAGTGCGGCCTGACCGCAAGACCGATCGCGGTCGGCGGCGGCCGAGAGGAGGCGCTCGAGTCGACGTGACCGGGCTCTCTGACCCGCTGATGAGGGCAAGCGCCTGCAGGACCGTGCGCGGCACTTGCGGATCGCGCCTTTCAGGCCACCCGCGCGGGCCCGAAAGCCGGTTCAGGAGCACTGAGCGTCGCCGTTCACATCAGCGGTAAGACGCGTTCGTGGTAGAGCCAGCCGGATGCACTCGTCGCCTCCCACCCTCCATCTCGGCCGAGGCTCGCCATGGTCGCGACATCATCATCGTCGAGGACGAGAGCCATCCCTCGGCCGTCGATGAATGCGTCACGGCATCGTTTGGTAGTTCGCTCGCGGTTGCGCACTTTGCGGCACAGAAGGAAGCCGACTTCGCCACGTTGCCTCGAGAATCGGCCGAGCAGCTGATCGATTTCCGGATTCTTCAATTCAGACGCGTAGTTCTTGCACTCACCGACGATATTTCGCGCGTTGTACTGGCTACCCAGATGTCCAAATACATTTGCGAACGCCTGGTTCGGCCAGAAGACGTCAAGTCGCTTGCGACCTTCGTTGATTTCCTTCTCAATGATCGCTTGGCCGAGCTGTGGGGCGAAGATTTGAGTGACCAGTGCGGCGACGTGACGGTGGTACTTGGTCGCGTTCGCGGTACCGGACCTGATAGCGCGCAGCTTATCCACCTCGTCGTCGAGTGCCGGTTCGAGCTCGTCAAGGCGCGGCTGGACGGAAGTTCCAGTCGGGCGGCGGTCCATGACGGACACGATCGTCATTGCGATCTCGTCGACGCTGCGGAGCGCTTCGAGTTCATCCGGCGCGGCGTCGACGATCCGCTGCAGTTGATGCTGACGCACGAGTTCGTTCCGCAAGCGCTTGAAAGGGAGGTTTCCGAAGCGATCGTCCACAGCGGTCGCGTTGCCGAGGTAGATGAGATCCTCGACGTAGCCGGCGCGTAGTTCGGTGCTGTAGCTGGCGAAGTAGGAGCGGTTGATCTGCCCGGCGACGCGACGGCGAAGAATCAGCGGGCTGTCGGGCAGCAGCAGCGGTTGGACGTATTCGGGCGTGAATGCGCGTCCTTCTAATGCTTCGGGGATCTCCCGCCAGCGCCGGTCCATCTGTGCTTTCTCGCCCGCGAAAGACCGGCCGAAGAGCGTATCGAGGTACGCGGGCGTGTTCGCGACGTCGAGCCACCCTGCACGGACATCCGCCGTCGCGGAACGGCTCCGCGGCTGGAATGGCGGCGCTGCGACCTCCTCGCGGAGGACCATGTCGTACGCGACGGCTTGTGCGCTGGCGGGGTCGTACTGCGCCAGTTTCTCCTCGGCGAACTCCCGTGGGCTGTCTGCACCGCCCACGAGTACCAGGCGGCCGGTGCCGAAGAGAACTGCGTATTTGGCGACGACGGCGCGGCAGATGGCGTTCTCGTAGAACGCCGCCGCGGGGATGAAGACGGTCTCTGCGCAGAGCAGCGCTATCCGGGTCGCGAGTTCGCATTCGTCGACGATGTGCTGCTTCGTCGTCCCCGACGCGAGGAGGTCGTCGATGAAGTGCACGTCGAAGAAGTGCAGGAACAGACGATGTAGCGGAGGGTCGTTGCGCCTCGAGCGCGCGGGCACGTCAGCGCGACGCGAGCATGCGGGCTTGCTCGGCGGCGGCGGGGCCGCTCCACGCCCACTTCAATCTGCTGAGGTCGCCCTCGAGCGACTCCACACCCCAGGCGTCGAGCTCGTCGCGGTACTGGAGGGGGACCCCTTGCAGCAGGTAGACGGAGACGCCCTCCGCGACCGCGACGGCGATCTCTGCGAATGCATTCGGCCCGATGTAGTCGTGGCGCCCGTTCTTGTCCACGTTCACGACGAGGACGGCGCCGGTGCGGTGATCCTTGATGCAGTTGAAGTGACGCAGCGACGCGGCGCGCTTCGCCGCGTTCACCTCGTCGATGGAGGAACGCTCGTCGAAGTCGTCCTCGGTCGGCAGGACCGCGTCGATGCCGGCGTCTGCGAGCTCCGCGTAGACGGTACGGAGCGTACCGAGCGAACTCATCGAACCGCAGAGGACAAGACGCTTGTCCAACGTTGTGGTCACCTTCCACCAGCCTTCTTCATGTCAGCCGTCCCCGGGAGCGGGGACCCGGACGGGTCCGGATCCCACCAGTGGTGCAGACCGGCCGCGACGTGTGCTGCGAAGGCCGGTGCGGCCATGATATGCGTCGTCGGCACAGAGACCGGCAAGTCGTGTGGGAGTTCGCTGAAGTACACGGGTTTCCGAGCCTCGATGGCGCGACCCAGCTCGTAACAGGTGGTCCGGCCGACGTATCCGCCCGGCGCGACGACGTACACCGCGTCCGCGGCGAGGATCCGGGCGGTAGCCACGGACTGCACCGCCGGATCGGGTAGGGCGACGTCGTCGATGTCGAGACGGACGAACTCGACCGTCCGATCCAGGACACTCGAGCCTGCGGGGGTGGTCACGACGAGCCCGGCGCCGGCGCAGCAGGAACGGGCCTGTAGGACATCGTCGAAATGCTGACGGAAGCTACCGATGATGGCGACTTCGATGCGAGCCGTGTTCCGAGCATCCATCACCATCAGAACAGTATGCCGTGCGAGCTGGGGAACGACGAGCAGCCGCACTCGCAGGTACACCTCGCTCGTCGTTTCTATCGGCACGGTGCTCGAATCTCGTTTCCGGAGACACGCAGATGCGGTGGATCCATCACCGGACTCGTCCGTCGACGCTCGCGCGGTCGCCCGACTCCGACAGGTCATTACTGCGGACCTGCAGCGCTGGGACGAGGTAGGACGAGGCAATGGGTGCACGACGAAGTGGTCCTTGCCGACACCGGAAATCGTCGGTCCGCCGCATCAGCTCTCGGAGGTGGACAACCTCCGCGAGGTGCCGCGGCATGCAGTCCTCGGCCTGCCCGCGAAGGACGCGGGGCCGTAAATCGACTGGTAAGCCGTCTTCGCTTTAGATGCGTACTATTCCCTGATCAGGACTTCGTTAAAGAAAGGGGAAAATCCAGCAGACTGAGGGGGATATTCAGGTTTGACACCCGACATTGGTGGTTCACGCACCTGCCACTTCCGGTTCACGGGCTTGCGCCACGCTTTTGCTCTGTGTCACCGAGTCGTGTGACCACGCTTCGAGTGGAGAGAACGCCATGCGCCGGTTCCAGATCGCTGTTCCCAGACGTCGGGCCCGCACGGTGCTGGGGGTCCTGGCGGTGGCGTGCGCCGTGTCCTTGATCGCTCCGGCGGGAGCGTCCGCGGCGACATCGGGGACCGCGCCGCGTCCAGGGGCCTACGGGTACTTCG